>Ga0157369_10000316_pt1 | contig 64964 bp, 49 predicted proteins | sample C25metaG_FD_113461 | JGI IMG/M metagenome (GOLD analysis project Ga0157369, IMG submission 113461) | Corn rhizosphere microbial communities from Kellogg Biological Station, Michigan, USA - C2-5 metaG | ecosystem: Host-associated > Plants > Roots > Rhizosphere > Soil | place: USA: Michigan... | reverse complement strand
AAGTTCGTGTGCGCGCGCGCCGAAGTGATTCTCGCCTCCGGCGCGATCGGCTCGCCGCAGCTTCTGCAGCACTCGGGCGTCGGCCCGGCAAGCGTGCTGCAACGCGCCGGCGTGCCGGTGCTGCTCGATCTGCCCGGTGTCGGCCGGAACCTGCAAGATCATTTGCAAGTTCGGCTCGTGTACCGCACGCGCGAGCGCACGCTCAACGACGAAGTCAATCACCCGTTGCGCAAAGCGTGGATCGGCATGCAGTACGCGCTGTGGCGCACCGGCCCGCTGACGCTTGCCGCGAGCCAGGTCGCCATCTTCACGCGCTCGCGCCCCGACGTCGACCGGCCCGACATCCAATTTCACATGCAGCCGCTCAGCGCCGATAAGCCCGGACACGGCGCGCATCGGTTTTCCGCCTTTACGGCGTCGGTGTGCCAATTGCGGCCGTTCAGCCGCGGCCATATCGAGATCGTCTCGCCCGACCCGCTGCGCTATCCGCTGATCCACGCCAACTATTTGTCCGACGAGCGCGATCATCCGGTCGTCGTCGGCGGGATCAAAGTCGCGCGCCGTATCGCGGCCGCGCCATCGCTCGCGCCGCATATCGTCTCCGAATTCACTCCGGGCGCCCACTATCGCAGCGATGCCGAATTGCTCCATGCCGCCCGCGAATTCAGTCAGTCCATCTACCATCCCGGGTGCACCTGCAAGATGGGCAACGACCCGCTCGCCGTCGTGGACGAGCGGCTGCGCGTGCGCGGGGTCGCCCGCTTGCGCGTCGTCGACGCGTCGATCATGCCGGAACTCGTCTCTGGCAACACCAATGCGCCGGTCATCATGATCGCCGAGAAGGCGGCCGATATGATTCTCGAAGACCGTGCGGCGCACGCGGTGCCGCAGCGTGCGCCGGCTTTCGCGGGCGTTTAACGCGGCCGGGACCACTCAGCGCCACCAGCGCAGCGGCCGGCGCAGCGAATGGCGCTCGAGCCGCACGGCCGGCGCCGCGTCGAGAAACGCGAATGCGCCGCGCGCCGCCGGCCCCTGCCCACGCTCGCGTTCCTCGTCGGCTTCCACGGTGCGCGCAGTGTCGATGAACAAGGCGGCGACCAGACCCAATGCGAGCAACCCGGCCGAGACCATGAACGGCGCGTTGTAGCTGCCGGTGTGTTCGATCAGATAGCCGAACGCAACGGGAGAAATCATTCCCGCGATGCCGAACCCGGTGTTCATCATCCCGCCCGCCGTCCCGGCATACTTGCCGGCGATGTCGAGCGGCAGCGTCCACAGCACCGGATTCGTGATTTCCAGAAAGAAGAAAGACCCGGTGAGTAGCCAGACCGCCGTCATCGGATCGGCGACGGAAATCATCGGCAACAGGAATGCGAGCGAACCGCCCATGCCCACGACGAGCACGGAGCAACGCGCAAGGCGCAGCCGCCCCGTGCTTTTGTAGATGCGATCCGACACCACGCCGCCCAACGTATCGCCCACCACCCCGGCGAGCAGCGGCAACGCCGTGAAGAGCGCGAGATGCTTCAGATCGAAGCCGCGCGATTCCTTCAGATACGACGGCAGCCACGTCAAATAGACCCACAACAGCCAGCCATAACAAAAGTCGACGAACGTGACGAGCCACATACGCCGGATCAGCTTGCGCCATGGTGTGGGCGCACGCTTGGCTCGCTCGCAGTCGCCGCTTCGGTAGCCGATCTCCGCGGTTTCCTCCTGCGTGATGCGACGATTCTGTTCAGGCGTGTTCGTGAATACGAACAAATAGAGCACGGTCCAAGCCAGGCTCGCGATACCCAGCAAGATGAACGCATCGCGCCAGCCTCCCGCCACGACGACGGCGAGCACGAGCGGCGGCGTCACGGCCCCGCCTAGACGCGCGAAGCTGTGCGTGATGCCTTGTGCGAAGCCCCGCTCGCGCACGGGCATCCAGTACGTGAAGGCACGCGTCGCAGAGGGAAATGCCCCGCCTTCACCGATCCCGAGCAGGAAGCGAAGCACGACGAGCGTCGCGACACTGCCGGCGAATCCCGTCGCCAGCGTGGCCGCGCCCCAAATCAGCGAGAGCACGGTGAGGACGACCTTCGGACCGAATTTGTCCGACAGGCATCCGCCGATGATCTGCATTGCCGCGTACGGATAAGCGAACGCCGAAAACACGAGACCGAGTTGCACGGTGGTCAGGCCCATCTCGTGTCGGATCAGCGGTCCCGCGACCGCGATGTTCACGCGGTCGATGTACGAGATGAAGTACATGAGGCACATGACCGCCAAAATGATGTGACGCGTCTTCACGCGCTGCGCACGTTGTTTCATGTCGATGTCTCCTACCGTCTCTTTCTTGGGAAATTCGGTGTCTTTATCGGGCCGGGCGCGTGGGCTGCCGGCGCCGCTGTCGGGCCGCCGCCATGGGGCCGCCCTTCGGCGCTCGCAACCCGCGCTGTCTGCGCCTCAGTCGGGCGGCGGCGCGACGAGCTTCAAGCGCTGCACCTTGCCGGACGGGCCGCGCGGCAGTTCGCTGACGAAGTAGAATTCCTTCGGCGTTTTGTATCGGCCCAGTTCCCGTAGGCAGTGCGCGCGCAACTGTGCAACGTCAGGCGCGCCGTCCCAGTGCGCTTTGCGCGCGACGACGAACGCGACGATCTCCTGCCCATATGCCGGATCGGGCACGCCCACCGCCGCCGCGTCGAACACGCCGGGGTGGCGCAGTAGCGCTTCGTCGATCTCGCGCGGCGCGATGTTCTCGCCGCCTTTGATGATGAGTTCCTTCGCGCGGCCGTTGATGTAGAAATAGCCGTCGTCGTCGCGGTACCCGAGATCGCCCGTGCGCAGCCAGCCATCCGCCGTGAAGGCCTTGGCGGTTTCGTCCGGCCGCTTGTAGTAGCCCCGCATGATTTGGTCGCCGCGCAGCACGATTTCACCGGCCTCGTATGCCGCGCATTCGCGGCCCTCGCGATCGATCACCTTCGCCTGCGCCCCCGAAGGCAGCCCGATGCTGCCGATGCGCCGCAATGCCGGCTCATATGGGTTGCTGAAGATCGGCGCGGCCGTTTCGGTCATCCCCATCGTTTCGATGATGCCGATGCCAAAGCGCGCCTCGAACGCGCGATGATGATCGGCGGGAAGCGCCGCCGACGCCGTGCGGCAGAACCTGAGCGCCGAGCGGTCGCACCCGTCCGGTTGCTCCCCGCTCAGCAGATACGCGACGATCGTCGGCACGAGGTTGATCCAGGTGCAGCGCATGCGCGATACGTCGTGCCAGAACGTGCGCGCCGAAAAACGCGGCGTCATCACGACTGAGCCACCGTGGTAAAGCGGCGCGAGCAGCGTCACGACGAGACCATTGATGTGATAAAGCGGCAACGATGCGAGCACGCGGTCGCCTACGCCAAGGCGGTGCTCGGCGCTGATGTTGCGGGCATTGGCCAGTAGATTGCCGTGGCTCAGCAGCACGCCTTTGGGCGCGCCGGTCGTGCCGGACGTGTACATCAGCAACGCGATGTCGTTCGGCTCGACGCAAGCGAGCAAGGGATCTTCATCCGCCGGCTCTTCCTCGGCGCCCGCCGGCGCGGTCTCGGCCAGCGCGAGACGGGCCGCCGCCAGCGCCGGCAACTCGAGCGCATCGGGCGCCGTACGGACGAGCGCAATGTCTCGCGTAGACGCTTGCTCGGAAAGCGCCGAACATGCCGCCGCGATCGCCTCGGCCGTCTCGTCGCAAACGAAAATCATGCGGGTATCCGAATGCTCGACGACATAGCGCAACTGCGACGCCTGACACAGCAGGTTGAGCGGGTGAGCAACGAGCCCGCTATACATCGCCCCGAGCAGCAGCGTGGCCGTCTGCAGGCCGTTGCCCATGAACACGGATACGACGTCGCCCCGCCGCAGGCCCGCCGCCCGAAAGCGCGCCTCGAGCGCGCGGCACTGCGCACGCAGCATGGAAAAGGTGATCGCCGTCGCCTCGGCGGTACGCGCGTCATCCTGCGCGGAGGCCGTCAACAGAAACGGCTCGTCTGGAGATTGCATCGCGCGCATATCGATCAATGCGCGCAGCGTCGTGGGCGTTTTCATCGGCCGACGCTCCTGAAGTACTCGCCAAGCAGCGCGTCGAGTTCGGGCACGCGCTCCTCGATCGGATAGGCCACCCGCGTCACGTTCAGGTAATAGCGGTAATCGAGGTTGCCCGAAAAATTGTTGCGCCCCCAGGTGCCGCATCCCATCGACAGCGAGAACGGCAGCCCGTTGTTGAAGTTGCCGCCCGTTGCGAGGCAATGCGCTTGATTGACGATCACGCGCGCAACGGGCAAGCGCTCGCCCAATTGGACTGCGTGGTCGAGATGCGCGGTATGCAAGCCCACCGAGTGACCCGCGCCCATATAGGCGTAGAGCTCGCGCACGATGCGCGCCGCCGCGTCGAAATCGCTCGCGCGATAGAGCGCAAGCACCGGCGCGAGCTTTTCGCCCGAAAACGGGTGCTCGGCCCCGAAGCCGCTTTCCTCCACCATCAAAAACGCCGGCTCGCGCCCCGCGATCTCGTCCAGCCCAGCCGTTTGCGCGATGCGCGACGCCGGCTTTGCGGTGCAGTGCTCCGAGAGCTTGCCGTCGCGCCACATCGCCGCTTGCAGCCGGGCTTTTTGCGCCGCATCGAGCAGTACCCCCCCGCATCGTTGCAGCGCGCCGAGCATCGCGTCATAGATCGCATCCTCGATCACGACGCTGTTTTCCGAAGAGCAGCTCGTCGCATTGTCGAAGGTCTTGGACAGCGCGATCTTGCGTGCCGCATCGTCAAGATCGGCCGAGCGTTCGACGATCGAGGCGACATTGCCCGCTCCAACGCCGAAAGCCGGCGTACCGCTCGCGTAGGCCATGCGTACGTTCGCTTGCGAGCCTGTCGCGACGACGAGGTCCGCTTGGGCCATCAACTCGGCGCTGGCCGCTTTGCTGACGGGGGCCGGTAGCAGTTGCACGAGCGCCCGGTCGAGCCCGGCTTTGTCAAACTGCCGATGAATGAACTCGACGAGCAGCGCGCACGACGTATATCCCTTGGGCGATGGCGATACGATCACTGCGTTGCCGCATTTGAGCGCGTTGACGATCTTGTTCGCGGGGGTGGCCGCAGGGTTGGTGGATGGCGTCACCGCAGCCACGACGCCGACCGCCCGCGCGATCTCGACGATACCGCGCTCGGCGTCGCGTGCGATCACGCCGCAAGTGGGCTTGCCGTGCAAATCGCGCAGCAGCCCTAGCGTCTTGCGAAAGTTCTTTTGAACTTTGTCCTCGACGTTGCCGAGGCCGGTGTCGCGCACCGCGAGCTCGGCGAGACGGCGATTGCGGCCCGGCTCCATGATCGCCCAGGCCGCCGCGGCCGCAGCCGTGTCGAGCGCCGTTTGACCGGCGTGCTCGAAGACGCGCTGCGCCTCGCGTGCACGGGCGACGAGCGCACCCACGTCGCTCCTCACGTCGTCCGCGGCCGGCAAGCTTGCCGTTTCGGCCGTTGTAGCCCTCACATTCATACACGCTCCCATGGCAATAAAGATTGGCGGTACAGCCAATCTAGGCGGCGGCTAGAGCGCGCGAGTCCCGTTTCCCGACCATTCGTCGACTGCGCTCGCTCGCGTATGAAAAAACGCGAATTTCGGGACTTCTCCCAGTCCCGAAAACCGCGCGATCCGATACACAATGAAGGCGGCGCGGCGAGCGCGCCCGATGAGGAGACAGCATGTCGGGATCGAATCAATCGAATGCGGCGGCGGTGCGAGCGTTTCGTGTGCTCGAAACGTTGGCGGCGGCTGGCCGCCCCTTATCGATGATGGATCTTGCAACCACGCTCGGCCTGCCGAAACAGACGATGCACCGCATCCTCGTGCAGTTGACCGATGCGTGGCTCGTCACGCGCGGCGCGGGTGACAAACGCTACGAGTGTTCGCCGCGCGTGCGCATGCTGGCTGTGAACGTGCTCATGCATGCCGGCCCGGCGGCCGCGCGTCATGTATTGCTCGAGCAGCTCGTGGCCAAGATCGGGGAGACATGCAACCTGACGATGCTGTCTGGCAACGACGTGGTCTACATCGACCGCGTGGAAACGGAGTGGCCGTTACGCATGCATCTGCAGCCGGGGTCGCACGTGCCGCTGCATTGTTCCGCTAGCGGCAAGCTCTTGATCAGTTTTCTGCCGAAGGATCGCCGCGAGCGCGTGATCGACACGCTACCGCTGCGCCCCTACTCCGAGCGCACGATCACGAGCCGCGACGTGCTGCGCAAGGAGCTTGCGTTGACGCGCCGGCGCCGGTTGGCCGTCAACGACCAGGAGCATCTTCAGGGGCTGATCGCCATCGCCGTGCCCGTCATGCTCGACCGTCACCGCGCCTGCGCAGCCATCGCGGTGCAAGCGCCGGTCGGACGGCTCACGCTACAAGACTTGCTAGCCTTCGAGCCGGATTTGCGGCACGCCGCCGAAGAAACCGCCAAGACGTTCCGTGCTTGATGCGACGGTAATCGAGCCCGTGCTGCGGCGACCCGTTAGGCCCGTGCCGCTCCCCGAGCGTGACGACGCGATAGCGAGAGCGCGATGGCATCACGGCGCACTGACCACTGGGTTCTCACGCGTCGATATGCGCGCGCCGCGGCCGCGTTCGATCGCGCGCGCCGATACGGCCGATACCAGCGCGGAAAACAGCACGTAGGCACATACGGTCCACCATTTTCCGCCGCTCATCTTCCACAGCGCCGTCGCGATGATCGGCGTGATGCCGCTCGCGAAAATGCCCGAGAACTGATAGACGAACGAAATGCCCGTGTAACGCACGCTCGCGTCGAACAGTTCGGAGAACAGCGCGGCTTCCGGCCCATACACCATGGCGTAGCAAATGCCGAACGGAATCACGATGGCGAGCCAAATCAAGAGGGTATTGCCCGGCTGGCTCTCGATCAACCAGAAAGCCGGATAGACCGACGCGCCGCAAAGCAGCGAGCCCCACTTGTACACGCGCGCGCGGCCGATGCGATCGGACAGGCCGCCGAAAATCGGAATGAAGAAACACATGACGAAGGCGGCCATCATCACGCCGAGCAGCGCATCGGTGCGATCCATCTTGATGTGCTGCGTGAGATACCCGATCGAAAACACGGCGAAGATATTGAAGAACACGCCGTCGATATAGCGCGCGCCCATGCCGAGCAGCAACTCGCGACGATAGTTGGCGAGCATTTCGACGAACGGCAGGCGCACTTCGTTGCGGTTGCGCTTGAGCGCGACGAATTCGGGGGTTTCCATCACATTGAGCCGGATATAAAGGCCGATCATGACGAGCACGAGCGAGGCGCCGAACGCCACGCGCCAACCCCACGCGAAAAACGCCTGTTCCGACAATAGATGCGATACCGCCGCCACCATGCCCGAGGCGAGACACAGGCCGATCGACAAGCCGATTTGCGGCAGGCTCGCATACAGCCCTCGCCGGTGGGGCGGCGCATATTCGTATGCCATCAACACCGCGCCGCCCCATTCGCCGCCGAGCCCAATGCCCTGCAGCACGCGCAGCGACAACAAAAGGACCGGCGCGGCTACGCCGATCTGCGCGTAGGTCGGGACGAAGGCGACGCCTACGGTCGACACCCCCATGATGAACAGCGAGAGGATCAACGCGGATTTGCGCCCGATGCGATCGCCGAAGTGACCGAACAACACCCCGCCGATCGGGCGGGTGACGAAGCCCACCGCGAAAGTCGTATAGGCAAGCAAGATCGACACGAGCGGGTCGTTCGCCGGAAAGTAAAGCTTGTTGAAGACGATGCCGGCGACCACGCCGTAAAGAAAGAAGTCGTACCATTCGACCGTCGCGCCGATGACACTGGCCATTGCGACGCGTCGAACCATGCGGGAATCGATGTGTGGATGGGATGACATGAAACGGCTCCTCCTCCAGTAAATACCCGTGCGCGCGTGCGGAACAGGATTTCGGGGGCCCCTCGTTCGTCTCCTCCGGGGCATTTTTGTCGTACCGGCGATTCGAGCGACCGCCGGTGCGTGGTTTCTATTTACTGAGTCGAAATCGGTGCTTCAAGCGAATTTGGGTGAGGGGAACCGTTCTGGGACAAAACAGGGAATTTCGTTTCAATTTTCGTTTGAATTGCCCGCGAGACATCCACGCCCTCCCCGGCGTGGATGTCGCATCGATCCGCAATGCAAGGGAATAGGCCTACGGCCGAGCCGCGATCTCGTCCAGGTGATAAAGCAGATCCGCCGGGTCGTCATAAACCCTTAGCGCGCCCGCTCGTTCGAGCTCGTCGGTGCCGTAGCCGCCCGAGAGCAAGCCCACGCCTAATGCGCGGCAACGCTTTGCCGCAAGCATGTCCCAGATGCTGTCGCCCACCACGACCGAGTGCTCGATCGGCACGCCGAGCCGCTGTGCCGCGGCGATGAAGAGGTCGGGGTCGGGCTTGGCGTATTTGACGTCGTCGCGCGTCACGACGACGTCCCTGGCCGGATCCACGCCCAACGCCTCGAGATTGAGCGCGGCCGTCTGCATGCGCCCGCTCGTCGCGACCGCCCACGGGATGCCCGCCTGCGACAATGCGCTCAGCAATTCCCGAGCGCCGGGTAACGGCCGCACTTGGCCGCGAAACTGGAGATAGGCGTCGGCATGCGCGTCTCGCAGCCGGTTGATGGCTTCCTCGCTTACTTGGGCCTGCGTCTCGCGCAATAGTTGCGCCGTGAACAGCCCGCCGCTCATGCCGATCTTGCGATGAATCCGCCACACGGATAACGCGATCCCTTCGGCATCGAGCGCTTGTTTCCATGCAAGCACGTGCTGATAGACGCTATCTACGAGGGTGCCGTCGAGGTCGAACAGAAATGGGGTTTGCAATCGCATGAGCGCTCCCGTTGACAATCGATTCAAACGCAACCAGCGCCACATCGCGCCACGTTTCGCCGGCGCTCATTGTAGCGCGCCGCTCCCGAGCGGCCGCCGCGCGCCTACCGTTCGATCGTCGACGACAAGCCCGGAAACGAGCGCTTCCCGGGCTCGAAGCTCGTCCTCGTCAAATCGCCCATCCTCCCGCGTAGAAAGCCACCAGCACGACGGCAATGGAGACGGTGCCGAGGTTCAGCTTGCGCCATTCGCCGCTGACGATGCGGCCGATCACGAGCGTCGCGAAGCCGAGCATGATGCCGGTCACGATGTTGGCCGTCAGCACGATGAACACGGCGGTGACGAGGCCGGCCATCGCATCGACGCTATCGTCCATGTGCAGTTTGCTCACGCTCGAGAGCATCAAGAGGCCTACGTACATCAACGCGGGTGCGGTCGCATACGACGGCACCAACGCCGCAAGGGGCGAGAAGAACATCACGACGAAAAACAGCAGGCCGACCACCGCGGCGGCCAGGCCCGTCTTCGCGCCCGCGGCGACGCCCACGCTCGATTCGATATAGGCCGCTGCCGGCGCGCCGCCGAGAAACCCGGAGAAAATCGAACTGAGCGAATCGGCCGTCAACGCGCGGCCGCCGTTGACGATGCGGCCGTTCTCATCGAGTTGCCCCGACTGCCCCGCCACGGCGCGGATCGTGCCCGTCGCGTCGAAAACGGCGGTCATGACGAGCGCGAAGACACTGGGCAGCACCGCTACCGACAGCGCGCCTTCGAGATCCATCGCGCCGATCAGCGATGCGTGCCCCGGCGCGCTCAGCGAAGGCAACGCAAATACGCCGTGAAATTTCACGCTGGGATCGAAGGCGAGACCGATCGCCGACACGGCGACGACGACAAGCAAGATCCCGCCCGGCACGCGGCGCCGCTCGAGCCCGAAAATGGCCGCCAGCCCGATCACCGACATCACCACCGGGAACGCCGTGACATGCCCGAGCGCGAGCGGCAGGCCGCCGCCCGGATTCTTGATCACGAGCCCGACATCGTTGGAGGCGATCAGCAGCAAGAACAGGCCGATCCCGATACCGGTGCCGTGTGCGACGCCCGCCGGCAGATTGCGCAGGATCCACGAGCGCACGCCGGTGACGGAGATCGCCGTGAAGACGAGCCCCATCAAGAAGACGGCGCCAAGCGCGACCGTTGGCGCGATGCCCCTGCCCAGCACCAGACCGAACGCGGTGAACGCGGTGAGCGAAATCGCGCAGCCGATCGCAATCGGCAGCTTCGCCCATAAGCCCATCAACAGCGAGCCGAAAGCCGTCGTGAGGCAGACCGCGACGAACACGGCGCTCGTATCGAATCCGGCTTTGCCGAGCATGCCGGGGACCACGAACACCGAATACACCATCGCCAAAAAAGTGGTGACGCCCGCGACGATTTCGCGGCGCTCGGTGCTGCCTCGCGCCGAAATGTCGAAATATCGATCGACGGCGCCTTTGGTGCCGAAACCGTCCGTCGCGCCGGAGCCGACGATCGGCCGCGCCTGGGTATCACTCATGAGCTTGCTCCTTTATCAGCATGCTGAAACGGCCGCGCGGACCGTCATCAGGGTTGTCTCGAATCTGCTCTGTCGCGTTCACTGGACTGTCACGAAGCGTAGGCGAACACAAAATCGCGTCCCATCAGTCGGGCAACATGGAGCCCATGTGACAGCGCTTATATCGGCTTGAAACCGCGGTTTCTCGCCGTCGCGCCCCGTGTATACGCCTAGTGCGAATCCGTTAAGGCGACTATTTGAATGCGGGAGCGGCGACGGCGATCGAGACGGCTCGGGGGCGACATGCGGGCGGCACGTGCCCGAGCGTCAAGGGAAGAGAAAAGGAAGGGAAAAGAAACCAAAGGATCGAATTTCGCCCGCTCAGTGAGCCGGCATGGAGGCCCGCGCGGACTGCGCCCGCGCCAACCATTCGCGGTTGTGCGCACGCGCGTGGCGCGGCCAATGTTTTCCGTCCTGCAAAATGTCTTCGTACAACGCGGCGGCGCGCTTGCGGTCGGCTTCATTGGGCTGCGCGGCGAGCCAATCGGCAAACAGGCAACGCGGCGCGGCATCGCTCGCGCAGGCGAGGGCCACCTCGAACGCGGCCCGCGCACCCACGGCCCCAAGCGCGGCGAGCGTGCGTGCGTAAAGCAGCGACGGCTGCGCTTGCTGACGCATTTGCGGATGGCTCGTGAAGAGCAGCGTCAATGCGGCCTCGGCATCGGCATACCGCGCGAGTTCGAACTGAGCGCGCGCCAAGCCCAGCAGCAACGCCGGGTCGTTCGCGAACGGCCCGTTCGCCGCCATTTGAAACTGCTCGATCGCTTCTTGCGGGTTACCGGCCTGCAACAGCGCATTGCCTAGCCGCATGCGGTTCGCCACGGTGGGCGCGCGCTCGAGTTCGGCACGGCCTTCGCGCACGGCACGGTTCGGATCCACGAACTGCGTGATCGCGCGCGTCGCGACATACGCCCCGCGCGACTGCCGCCAGCTCGGCAAGTAAACGGCGAAGAAATACACGAGGCTGCCGAGCATGGGAAACGCGAAGAGCACGAACAACCAATAGATGTTTTGTTGATGGCGTACGGCATGCACCGCGAAATAAATCGCGACGATGACGTGAAGGCCGATTCCAAAGTAAGGCATGTGAGTTCCGTTCTCGAGGCGCAGAAGGCGCGCCGCCTGCCTTCCTGACATTCTGTAATGTGACCCGTGCCCCTTAAGCGGGGCTTAAGGAGTATGCGCGAGAACCGCGCCCCAGCGCAGATCTCGAGCCCCTCTTCCATGCGACGCCGCGAAAGCGCCCCGGCAATTCGAGCCGACTGTTACACGGCGATCGTGCGCTTGCTCACAGCCACCTGCGGGCTGCCCGACCGACAATGGTTGCGCTGGGGACCGACATCGACCAAGCGCGTTCAATAACGCGTGAGCCGGCCACCACGAGACAACTATCCGAGGGGTTTGCCGTGCGTAGCGAGACTTGGCGGGCCGAAGCCCGCGCTGTGCGCCGCGCCGCAGTGACGATCGCGTTGATCGGCGGTGCGGTGTTTCTTTCACCGGCGGTATCGAGCGCCCAGCCGCGCGCGCCATCCGCCAAGAGCCAGCATGCGCCGCCACCCGCTGCCGCGCCCGCCGCGGCGCAGATGGATTTCGCGGCGATAGTCGAGCGCTACGGACCGGCCGTCGTCAACATCGGCGCGACAGCGCGAGAAGACACCGCCGATCAGGCAGCCGCGGCGCCTGGGCTCGACAATCTCGATCCGGACGACCCTGTCTTTGCGCTGGTGCGCGCGACGTCGCCGCAACCGGTCGCGCCCGCCACGGTGCCCGATCCGCCGCGCGTCGTTTGGGGCACGGGCTCGGGCTTCATCATCAGCGCGGACGGCATCGTGGTGACGACGGCGCACATCGTCAACCGCGCCGAGCAAGTCGTCGTCACGTTGACGGACCGCCGTCAATTCAAAGCGAACGTGCTCGGCGTCGACCCGCAAACCGATGTCGCACTGCTGCAGATCGAAGGCGCCGGCAAGCTGCCGACCGTGCGTGTGGGCGACGGCTCTCACGTGCGCGTCGGCGAGCGCGTCTTGGCGATCGGCTCGCCCGACGGTCCGCAGAATGCGGCCACTTCCGGCCTCATCAGCGTCACCCCGCACGCGCTGGCGGACGGCAACGGCTTTACCTTCCTCGAAACGGACATCGCCCCGGACCCGGACACCTCGGGCGGTCCGCTGCTCGATCGCAACGGCGCCGTGATCGGCGTCAATCTGCAGGTCTATGCGAATACGGGACGCTACCGGAGCCTGACATTGGCGATCCCGATCGAGGCGGCGCTCAGGCTGCGCGCGCAGTTGCAAGGGCAAGGCAAGGTAAGCGGGGGCACCCTGGGCATTCAAACGCAGGACGTCGATCCGGGCCTTGCCGCGGCATTCGGGCTGCCGCGTGCCACCGGGGCACTCGTCACCTCCGCGGCGCCCGCGGGGCATGGCTCGCTCGCGAGCCCGCTCAAGGCGGGCGATGTCATCACACGGATCAACGGCAAGACAATCGAGCATGAAAGCGAGCTGACCGACTATGTGTCGGCGTTGCCGCCGGGATCGAAGGTCTCGCTCACCGTCGTTCGCAACAAGAAGCCGATGCAATTGACGGCGATCGTAGCGGCGCGACCGGGCCAGGAGAGCGAAAGCACCGCGAAACCGCGAGGCGCGGGCGTCGTCGAACGCAACTTGATCGAGCGCTTGGGACTGACCGTGCATGCATTGAGCGAAGAGGAGCGGCGTACGTCGGGGGCCATCGGCGGCGTCGTGGTCGACGCCGCGACGGGGGCCGCCGAGGCCGCCGGAATCCAAGCGGGCGACGTCATCTTGTCGGTGAACAGCGAGCGCATCGACACGCGCAATGCGCTCGAAGCGTTGCTCGAACGCAGCGGCAAGCAGGTCGCGCTGTTGATCCAGCGCGATAACGCTCGCAGTTTCGTCTCGATGGACATTCGATAGGTTTTTTGCGCTCGACGCTTCGTTGCGAAGGCGCGGTCGGAAGCTCCACGACGCAAGCCAGACTGCCGGAAACCGCGCCGCCGGCGATCGCTCCTATGCCGCGCCGCCCGCGCCAAGCGCACGCTCGAGCGCGGCCTCGATGTCGTTCGCGCTCGCATGACGCCAGCGGGCGCACACATGTTGATCGGGGCGCATTAGATATACCGTGCCGGCGGCCCCGTCGTAACGCTCGGCCGCCAGGCCGTTCGCATCGCGCAACGCTTGCGCATCGATGGCCGTCGCGTCGGCTATCCACTGCTCGCCGCCGGGCGACGTTTCGCTCGGGCCGACGACAACGATCTGCATGGGCACGCCACGCGAGCGCGCACGTTCGATCGCAGCCTTCTCGTCGCTGCGCAATCCTTGCGCCGCCGCAAAGACCAACACCGTGAAGCGGCTGCCGATGTGCCCGAGCAGCCAATCTTGCATCCCGTCGCGCGTGACCGGGGCATCGACGCAGGAGGCGCCCGGCATCATGGCGCCTTCGAATCGATCCCGATCTGGCGTGTTCAGCGTGGATTCGCGCAAGAGCGCCGGCACGGAAAGCCGCCCGCTATTGACTAGCCGCCGCGCAAAGACATGGCGGCGTGCGAGCGTGAGCACGGCATCGCGGAACACGCGGCTGATGGGGCTCTTCGGCGTGATGAAATCGGTGGAGCGCGTCGAGTTCAAGATGTTCTCGTCGGCCGCATACTCGCGCTCGCGCGCATACGTATCGAGCAGGCTGTCGGGCGCGCGGCCGGCCAACACCATCTCGAGCTTCCATGCGAGATTTTCCGCGTCTTGAAAGCCGCTGTTCGCACCGCGTGCGCCGAACGGCGAGACGCCGTGCGCCGCGTCGCCGACGAACAATACGTTTGCATGCCGAAAGCTGTCCATGCGCAAGCAAGAGAACGTATAGACGCTCACCCACTCGATTTCGAATTTCACGTCCGGGCCGAGCAGCGCACGCACCCGCGGTATCACACGCTCGGGCGTTTTCTCCAGCACGGGATCGGCATCCCAGCCGAGTTGGAAATCGATGCGCCAGACGTTGTCCGGCTGCCGGTGCAGCAGCACCGATTGATTCGGATGAAACGGCGGGTCGAACCAAAACCAACGCTCCGATGGAAAACCGGCTTCCATCTTGATGTCGGCGATCAAGAAACGATCTTTGAACGTGCGCCCTTTGCTTTCGAGCCCCAGCATATGGCGCATCGGACTGCGCGAGCCGTCGGCCGCCACGACGTAGCGCGCATCGAGCGCATATTCGCCGTCGGGGGTATCGATCGTCAGCGTGACCGGCGCTTGCCCTGGCTGCGCTCGGTCGCGCCGCGTCACCCCCACGACCTTATTGTTCCAACGGATCTGCACATTCGGCAGCGCCTTGGCGCGCTCGATCAAAAAGCCTTCCACGTAGTACTGCTGCAGATTGATGAACGCGGGGCGACGGTGGCCGCTCTCGGGCAACAGGTCGAACGAATAGACCAACTCGTCCTTCAAGAACACTTTGCCCACATGCCAGCGCACGCCCTTTTCGACCATGGCCTCGCCGCAGCCCAGCCGGTCGAAAATGTCGAGCGAGCGCTTTGAAAAACAGATCGCGCGCGAACCCGTCGACAAGCAGTTGTCGTCGTCCACTACGACGACGCTCACCCCGCGCTGCGCCAAGTCGATCGCCGTCGCCAAACCTACCGGACCCGCGCCGACGACGACCACGGGATGGATCGCAGCCGCCGCGCCGCCCTCCTGCTCCGCATGACGCCGGTATTCGAACCGCAGCGTCCGATAATCGATCGCCATCTAAGTCTCCCCGTCGCCTCGTTTCAGTCCTGCAACGCGGCCCACATTTCCTTGTCGCGCTCGGCCGTCCAAATGCGAGGGTGAACGATGCCGCTCGCTTCGTCGAACGCGCGCGTGACGTCGAACGGCAAGCAGTGCTCGTAGATGAAGACTTGACCGAATTTCGGGTCCATCGCTTCGCGCGCGAGCGTCATGGCGCCTTTGAGATCAAGCCCCTGCGCCACGGCGGCACGGCCGCGATCGAGCAACGTCGTCACGAAATCACGCGTGTAAGCAATGCCCGCTTGCACTTGCGCCGCATCGGTCAGCGCCGGGCCGCGCCCCGGCACGAGCTTCTCGGCCCCGAGCGCCGCCAACGCGTCGAGCGTAGCGGGCCACTGCGCGAGTTGCGCGTCGCCGCAATAGCATGCGGCGCCGTATTCGACGAGATCGCCCGAAAACAGCACCCTCTGCGAGGGCAGCCATACGAGCGTATCGCCCTTGGTATGCCCCGCGCCCAGATGCATGACCTTCACTTCGAGCTTGCCCAAGTAAAGCGTGATTTCGCGCTCGAACACGAGCGTCGGCCACGTGAGCCCCGGCACCGTTTCCACACCCGCGAACAGCCGCGGAAAGCGCTCGATTTCGGACTTCATATCCGCTTCGCCGCGCTCGACGATCATCTCGTACGTGCCCCGGCTCGCAATGATGTTCTGCGCGCCTTCCTCGAAGTAAGCCGATGCGCCGAGCACGCGAACCGCGTGGTAATGCGACAGCACGACGTGCTTGATCGGTTTGTCCGTGATCGAACGAATCTTGGCGATCAAATCGCGCGCCATCGCGGGCGTTGCCGTGGTATCGACGATCAGCACGCTGTCCTCGCCGATCACGACGCCCGAATTCGGATCGCCTTCGGCCGTGTACGCATAGGCGTTCTCCGAAAGCTGGGTCCACGTGATCTCTTTCTGTTCCAGGTCCGCCTGGGACGCAAATGCCTTTGCCATGTTGATCTCGCTGATGAAAAGAAACGTCGAGCGACGAATGCGCGAGCGCGGCACGATGCGCACCCGGCTTCGATGCCGGGCGGCCAGGTCGACGTCTCGCTCCAATGTGTCGTATAGGGCTGCTTATTTATTCGAGCCGGCCGGAACCGCTATCGCGACGGCAATCGCTTCGGCCGCGGCGTGAATCGTCCGCCGAGTTGAAGCCATACTAGGCCGCGCTTGCGCGCTTTGTCAACAGCAAATGAATTTGCTATAACCAAATTATCGATGCGGAGGGATCCCCCTTCGTCGGATAAGATCACGGCTTTGCGTCCCACTGACAAGAGGTTGGCTTGGCCACGCGTTCCCCTCCCGCCGCAGAGAGCAAAGCGTCGTCCCGCGGCGTGCAAAGCGTCGAAGTCGCGGGCGTGCTGCTCGCGGTGCTTGCCCGCCGCGGCAGCGTGAGCTTGGCCGAACTCGCCGCCGCGGCCGGCATCGCGCCGGCACAGGTGCATACCTATCTCGTGAGCCTGACGCGACTCGGGCTCGTCAAGCGCGACGCCTTGCTCGGCGATTACGAGCCCGGCCCGCTGTCGCTGCGTTTGGCGCTGCAGCATCTCGAGCATCGGCCGGCCTATCGCGCGGCCGTGAGCGAGGTGGCCGCGCTCGCGAAACGCTCGGGATGCTGCATCGCGCTCTGCACGGCGGGGCCGCACGGGCCGACCATCGTGCACTACGAGCACGCCGGTGCGCCGCTGCACGTCAATCTTCACGTCGGCTCGGTGATGTCGCTGACGGCGACCTCCACCGGACGCGTGTTCTCGGCGTTTCTGAGTTCGGCGCAACGGCAAGCCATGCAGCCGGAAGCCAAGACGAGACGCACGCGAGACGACGCCTTCGAATCGGCGCTGGACCGCATTCGCGCCAAGCGCATCGAACGCGGTATCGATACGCCCACGCCATGGATCAGCAGCATGTGCGTGCCCGTCGTGGATGCCTCCGGGACGGTGCAGTTGACGCTGACCGCCATCGGCCCTTCGAGCGCGATCGACGTCGCCTGGAATGGCCGGCTCGCCCAAGCGCTGCGTGCGTCGGCGCAGCGCATCGAAGCGGCTCTGCACTCGCCGTCGTCGGGGGGCGCGAACGAGACGCCGCGCGCGTGGGATGCCGAGCCCGGCATCGAAGACTCGGGCCAACGCGGCATTCGCACGCTCGATACGACGGGGCAGTTGCTCAATGCGCTCGTGCGAGCCGCGCGGCCGCTGATCCTGCGCGATCTGGCCACGGCCGCCAACATGCCCGCCGCCAAAGCGTTCGCGCACGTGGTGAGTCTCGTGGGAATCGGCTTGCTCTCGCGCGACGAGGCGGGCGCCTTCGATACGGGGCCGCTCGGCTTGCAATTGGGATTGATGGCGCTGCAGCGGCAAGCACCGGAGCGCGACGCGCAGCGCGAGATCGCGCGTCTCGCGGCCGACACGGGCTTGACGGTTGCCGCGGCGGTGCTCGGCCCGCTCGGGCCGACCGTGGTGCGCTTGGAAGAATCGACGCGGCCCCTGCACGTCAGCCTGCGCGTGGGCACGGTCGTCTCGCTCGTGCGGACGGCGATAGGCCGCGTCTTCGCAGCGTATTTAGGCGCAGAGCCGCTCGCCGATATGCTCGCGCTCGAATCCTTGCGACTGGCGGGCGCAGCGGCGTCGCCCACCGCCGCTGCGGTGCAAAAAAACGGCACGGAAAGTGGCCGAGCGGAAACGCTGAGTACTGCTTACGAGGCGCATCTCGCCCGCATTCGCACAGAAGGCATCGATGCGGCGCTCGGCGCGCCGCTGCCGGGCATCGACGCGCTCGCGGCGCCCGTTTTCGATCACACGGGCGCCGTGCGCCTCGTGATCGCGCTCATCGGATCGACGGGTAGCTTTGAGAGCGCGAATGCGGGGCTCCCTGCGCAGCGGCTGGCGCAGGCGACGCGTCAATTGTCGTGGCGGCTCGGGTGGGCGCCTGCTGCTGGGGCTGGTTGACGTCGTCGCCAGGCGCGGCGCGGCCGAAGATGGCGCTCAGCAGCCCGGTGCGCCACGCGAACACCAACAGTGTGCCGGAAAGCGCCGCCTCGCCGATCACGCGCGCAGACGCCATGCCCATGGCGCCGAAATGCGGAGCGAGCAATAGTGCCGAGCCGAGATTGGCTGCCGCCGACATCAGCCCCGCCACCGCCATCAGCCGGTCCTTTTTCCGCGGCAGGAAGACATAGAAACCCACGAACTGATTGAACGCGGAAAAAGGGAACATCCACGCAAAGCGCTGCAACACATGCGCGCTGGGCGTGAACGCTTTGCCCAAGATCAGCGGCAGCACGAACGGCGAGAGCACGTAGGCGCCCCCCAGCGCGAGAAATCCATAGCCGAGCAGCAAAGCAGCGCCGCGCCGTGTCGTCGCGCGTGCGCCGTGATGATCGTTCTGCGCGACCTGCCGGGAAATGGTGGGGATGAACACCTGCGCGGCCGGCCCCATGAGGCTCAAGCCGATCGTCGCGAAACGCTCGGCGGCGCCGTAATAGCCCACCTGCGTCGGCGTCGACAGCAGGGTCAACAGGTAGGTGGAAGCCGAAGTCAGCACCACCGAGCCCGTCGAGTAAAGGAAGAGCATCGTCGAATCGCGCATGAGACTGGGCACGCCGCGCCAATTCATCCGCGGCAGACCGATCTCCTTGAGCGTGAGCCAGTACGCGATAGCGGTCGAGCACAGGCAGGCCATCAATAGGCTCGCAAGCACCCAGGTCGAATCGGCAGGCCCTCTCACGAAGGAGAGCACCAGCACCAAGCTCAGCGCGAAGCCGACCACTTCCAGCATGATCGGCGTGCGGAATCGATGCCGCCCCTGGAATAGCCAACTCAAATTCCAGCCGTTCAAGATGCCGAGCAATGTCGCGAGCACGCCGATGAGCGGGCGCTGCGACAACACCGGCGAGCAGAAGGTCGCCGTCAGCCCGACGGCCCCGCCGAGCGTACCGAGCAGGATCCGCGCGCTCAGATGCAGAGAGAAGATATCGTTGAACTCGCGCTTTTCATGCGCCCTCGACGCGTCGCGCATACCGACGAAGGTGAAGCCGTAGCTTACGAGCATCCAGATGACGTTCATCAAGGACATGGCCGCGAGCACGCGGCCGTACTCGGTCACGCCTAGCACACGCCCATAGAACGGGATGACCACCAGGAGGTACAAGTACCTCATGATGTAACCGCCGTACACGAAAGCGAGTACGCGGGTGTTCTCTTTCTTGTCCATAGCAATATTTCATAGGCCGCCGCCCTTCAAGCGACGAGCACGTGGGCACACCGAAACGCCGCATCAATGCGCGGCGCTGCTCCCGCGCGCTAGCGGATTGGAGATGAAGCGCACCACATAGTTCGACAACGGTGCGTATGGAACAAGGCACAGGCACGACAAGCCGATGGTGCCGAGTTTTTTCACCGGACCCCAGAATGGGTTGGCGACGATCGAGTGCAAATAATTGCGCGAATGGAAGGCGAACCAACGCCAGCGGTCGAGCACCGGCGCGCCATAGATTTCGCTGCAAAAAATGGCCTTTTCATGCGAGAAGTCGTGAAACGACTCCGGCAGGTCAATGTTCAGCCGATTGCGGGCGACATAGCGTAAAGCATTCCAGCGAGCGGTATATGCCTTAGGCGCTTTGCTATTTTTTTCCGAATTGGCGAACGACACATCTTGCGCGGCAGAATTATGTACTCGATAAGCGCCGAGCGGATGTGAAATCGAGGCAACCTGACCGACCAGTGCCACACCATAAATGGCAAAAAAATCGGCGCCGTAACGGCCTTCCGTCGTTTCGGGGATAGGGAATATTTTTTTGAGCGCGCTGGTTTGATAAGCGTTGCCCGAAGCGGGCGGGGACGGATACAACCATCCTTGTCGCAGCAAAGTGCCGCAATCCGCTGGCGCGTCCGAATGCGGGACCGTAACGCCCGTCTGCTTGCCTTCATGGCCGATCACGTCGAGGCGAAACTGGACCTTGGCGTAGTCGCCCGTCGCAAAGCGCCGCATCACGTCCGTGGCGGCACTCGGGTAGAGCAGATCGTCGGCGTCGAGCAGGATCACGTAGTCGGTATCCACCTCTTCCAACGCGCGGTTGTACCCCGACACTTGCCCGCCGTTCGGTTTAAGCACCGCCCGAAGGCGTGAGCCGTAGCTCGTGATGATTTCGCGCGATCTATCTGTCGAGCCATCGTCGACCACGAGCACTTTCGTCGCGGGGTAGTCCTGCGCCAGCGCAGAATCGATGGCATCGGCAAGAAACCGCTCGTAGTTATAGTTACAGATTGCGATCGTGACTGACTTCATCTGAACGCTACTCCCTCTTGGCAACAACTGTCTAAAGGATCATTATTCGTCGGCAGTCTCCGCGTCGCCGCGCTCCCTATCCTCGCCAAGCGGATAAATCGCAGCCCTCTTTGTGTTGCACTGCAGAATAAGCGACAAAAAAAGGTGCAGAATGGACCGGGCTGAAAATTCCGTGGTCTTGACCGATTAGGTTGACAGTTGTTGCTCGATCGCACCAAAGCGGAGCAGCACAATAGCGCGGCCAATCACTCACGGGGTTTCCTCATATGAACGACACGACTTCCATCGTGCGCCCGGGCCATCGCCACGCCCCGCGCCGTCCGCGCCTGCTGCTCGCGCCCATCGCCGTCGGCGTCCTTTCCCTGTGCAACGCGCCCGCTCATGCTGGCGCGTTGCCGGGCGGCGGCGGTTTCGTCGCGGGCGCCGGTTCCATCGCTTCCGGCAACGGCTCGCTCACGATCAACCAGACCACGAACCGCGGCGTCATCGATTGGAACAGCTTTTCGATCGGTAGCGGCAATCACGTCGTATTCAACAACGGCTCGGGCGCGACGCTGAACCGCGTCACCGGCACGAGCGCCTCCAATCTGCTCGGCACCCTCTCCGCAACAGGCAGCGTCTACCTCATCAACCCACAAGGCGTCGTGGTGGGCTCGACGGGCGTCGTGTCCACCGGCGGCCGTTTCCTCGCTTCGACCCTGGATACCTCGAACGACGCATTCATGCAAGGCGGCCCCCTCACGTTCGCAGGCAATTCGAATGCCCGCATCGTTAACTTCGGCAAAATCGGATCGAGCGGCGGCGACGTCGTGCTCCTTTCGCGCAAGGAAGTGGCCAATACGGGCTCGATCAGCGCGCCCAAAGGCGCCGTCGAACTTGCCGCCGGTCAGCAAATCCTGCTGCAGGACTCGGCCACCGGCCAGCAGGTCTTCGTGCAAGCAGCCAGCGGCGGCACGGTGTTCGATACCGGCGCCATTTCCGCGGCCCAGGTCAACGTGCAGGCGGCCGACGGCAACGTGTTCGCGCTCGCCGGCGCGCATAGCCCCATTCGCGCGACGGGCACGTCCACGCGAGATGGGCACGTATGGCTCGTCGCCGATCGGGGCGACGTCGTCATCGGCGGCTCGATCGCCGCAAACAAGGCCGACGGCACGGGTGGCGTCGTCGATACGACGGCTCGCACGCTGTCGCTTTGCGATAGTTGCGGCACGCCTACCGTGACCGCCGGCACCTGGAATTTGACGACCCCTTCGTTCATGGTCGATACGCAAGCGGCGAGCGTGCTCACCCGCAGCTTGAACACGGGCACCGCCGTCAATCTGACCACCACCGGCGCGTCGGGCAATGCCGGCGACCTCGAAGTCGGCGCCGATCTGCGCTGGCAAGGTTCCGCCGGCTTGACGCTGAATGCGCAACACAACGTCGTGATCGATGCGGGCGCAACGATCAAGAACCAAGGCAACGGCGCTTTGACCCTGCGCGCGGATGCATCGGGGGCCGATAACGGAGGCAGCGTGCTCAATCATGGCACCGTGGACTGGTCGGGCAGCATGGGCGTAGTCAGCGCGTCGTACGACATGAACGGCGCCTACGAACCCGGCGCGGTGCTTGCGAATCCGGGCTGGGTGGCCACGCCCTATAGCGGCCTGCTGTCGCAAATCACGGCATACAAGCTCGTTAACACGCTCGGCGATTTGCAAAACGTCTCGCTCGATTTGTCCGGCGCCTACGCACTTGGCAAAGACATCGACGCGGCCGGCGCGACGTTTGCGCCGCTCGGCAATACGAGCACCGCATTCACGGGCCAATTCGACGGCATGGGGCACACGATCGACCGCTTGGCGCTCGATCAGCAAGCTTTCTGGCAGCCGACGGGCTTGTTCGGGGTCGTGGGCAAGACGGGCGTCGTGCGCAACGTCGGCGTGACCAACAGCTATGTGAGTTACGACGACGCTGCAACAGGCATCCTCGTCGGCGACAATCAGGGCGTCGTCACGCACAGCTACACGACCGGCTCCCTGTACGCCTCCAACGAAAACCAAACCACGACGGGCGGCCTCGTAGGCCAGAACGACGGCACCATCACCCGCTCGTGGAGCGGCGTCAGTTCCGACACGCAGGGGTTGGCCGGGGGCCTCGTAGGCCGCAACAACGGCTCGATCGTTCAATCGTATGCGACGGGCGACGTCACCGGTCCCGTCCATGTCGAGCCGGGCGGGCTCGTCGGCGATAACAAGGGACTTATTTCGCAGTCCTATGCAACCGGGAAAGCGCAAGGCGCCATGGACGGCGCAGGCCTCGTCTATTCCAACGAAGGGACGATCGACGAGTCGTTCAATACCGGCCTGGTGAATACCTCCCGGGCAGCCGGTGTGGCCTACGTCAATACCGGCGCCATCACGTCGGTCTACTGGAACAAGGAAACGACCGGTCGAGCGAACGGAGGCGACGGCGTGCCCGACGCGAACGGTCTCACGACGGCGCAAATGAGCAATCCCGCCAGTTTCGCAGCGTGGAACTTCGGCGCCGGAGGCGCATGGGCTATGCCGGCCGGCGCGACGCATCCGGTGCTGAGCTGGCAACTCGCGCAGTAACGCGAAGGAAAAAAGCGCTACGTCCACGCGAGCGCCCTCCTGCGAGGGCATCGCGCGCGACGTAGCGCGCGATGCTACCGTCTCGTCAATGCGCGATACCACGGTCGTCCCACGCGCGCGCCCCTTGCTCACGCACAGCCCCGCGTCGCATCCGCTCGAACCCTTCGGTCGACTCCTCGAGCATGCGTCCCCACTCGTAGTCGTGGCTATCCGGCGTGAAGCGCAATACGCCCGCGCCCGGCGTGAAGGTCAATTCGCCGAAATAAACCTTATCGCCCACCGAATAAAGATCGACGCGCACGTAAGCGAAATCCTCCGCGAGGCGCTTCGCCACGCGCTCGATCTCCGGCCAATTGCGCGGCCGCGGCCCGGACACATCGCTCGGCGTGTACGGGCCGAAGGCGACGTTCATCCGATTCCAATGCTCGTCGTACAGATCGCCGTGCACGTCGCCGAAGCGATCGGAGATTACCATCGTGTGGATGTGCGGCCCCTCGACGCGGCCCCCGAAAACGTGAATCTTCACGTCCGAAGGGATTTTGCCGGTTTCGTCGAGCAGCAAATGCTCGAAGTAAAGCCGCGGTTTGATGAAGCGGTAGTGCCGCTCACGCGAGGAACGCGAAAAGTCGATCGACAACCACTTTTCGGCGAGCGCGTTCAACGCTTCGAACGAAGTCTGCGACTTCTCGCGCACCACCTTGACGAACGCGCAGCCGTGATTGGCTTTCATGACGAAGGCATTCGGCAACGCATCGAATACCTCCCGTGTGAATCGCTCTGGCGCCGCGATGAGCGGAATCAGATGCGCCTCGCCCACTTTCTGCCGCACGTATTCGCGTACGGCGATCTTGTCGGTCAGCCCGACCCATCGCATGTCGGGGTGCAAGCATCGAAGCAAGATCGCTTCGTTGTAAGCAACCGGATGCTTCAGCTTCGGCCAGCGCCCGATCAGCCGCCGATGCTGAATCCGCATGAACATGCGATCCGGCAACAATCTCTTCGCGCCGTGCCAAAGGGCCTTGAGCGCCTCGCGCCACGTCGCTCCCAATTGCGCCGACGCGCCGTGAGGCTCGTGCGAATTCGAACTGCTATGCGCAGGCGAGCTTGTGTTATCCGTTTTGCACCGCCCGCTGCGTGCCCCCGCACTCAGGCCCGCAGCGGCGCCGCTCGGGTGCCGAGCCGCTTCCGCCTTGTTCACGTCGATCCTCCCTGTATCTCGGCGCTTGTCTTTTATCGATCCGAGCTACGCTCGCCCTCGTCAGGCGCGTTGCGTCACGACGAGATAAGCGAGGTGCTCGGGTGCGCCATGTCCCGCTCCGTTGACCGCCTCCGGAACTCGAAACCCGATCGACAATCCCTGCGCGCTCGAGCGCGCCGCGATCGCGCTCGCATCGGCGGCCTCGCCCGTCAGCGCGTCGATCATCGCTACGCCGAGGCGCTCCGGTTGCGCGCCCGACCAGCCGCTCACATCGACCGTTCGGGGGCCGGGCGCGGCGCGCACTTGAATCACGAGATCGCCACCCGACAGCAAGGCGAGCCCCGACGCGTCCGGGCCAAAAGCGAGCTGGCCGTTAAAGCGCTCGAGCGCGCCGCCGACGGTTTTGTTCAGGACGACCAGCGATCTACCCGAAACGTTGTAAGTGCGCGGATTGCCGCGATGCGTGAGGCGGTACGGTTCGAACCCGTCCCAGTGGTACACCATCGAAACGTACTGATTCGGATCGTTCCACCCGTGGGCAAGCGCCCACACCGCAAACTTGAAAAAATACCTCGGCAGATAGTGCGGATCGCTCATATAGCGATCGCCGATCTCCGTCTGCCAAATGCCTCGCGCGGCGCCGCGGGCGACATAGCGCTCGTAAAGCGGCGTCAGCGCATCGACGCCCAGGTAGTGCGTGTCGAGATAGTCGACCCAATCGATCATGCGCGCATTGGCGTCGGGGCTTCGATACTCGAGCCACTTGATGTAGTTGTCCAAGCCGCCTTGATCGGGCCATCCCCCATACACGACATAGCCGCCGTACTTGCGCACGATGCGCGCGGCCGGGATATGCACGAGATCGACGTAATCCTGCATCGCGCGATCGTAGGGCCGCGCCTGCTCGCGATGCGCACTGAAGTTCTTGCCGTGCCAAAACGTCGCCTGCGGCGAGCCACCCGTCAGCTTGCCCGCCGCTTCATTCCAGATCTGAAAATGACGCACGTTGTACGGCGGCGCGATATAAGTGCGCACAACCGTTTCGACGTAGCGTTGCCAAACGCTGTCGTCCTTCGGCGCGGACCGGCCGTCGCCGTCCACCGACGCATTCCACTTCGGCGTATAACCGAGCAGCAGCAAGGAGCGAATTCCGTTGCGATTGTTCTGCAAGATCGCCGAGGGCAGATCGTGATCGAACGTCGCTCCCGTCTTATCGACTCTGACGGGATCGTCGGGCGAGTTGCGCTGCCCCGGCCCGACCGAATCGCGTCCCCAACTGATGCCCATCTCCTTCCACATGGCGATGTTCGAGGCGCCTTCCGCCCAGCCGTTCGCGCCGATCAATTGCGTGATGCGACGCTCGCCGCCGCTCGACGCGCCCGCGCGGCGCACGAACTGAGCGGCCGACGCGCCCATGCTCGGCATGGTCCCGCTCGCCGCCAGCGCCGCCAGCAACGCGCGCCGCCGCCGCGAAAATTCGAAACGATCGGTCATGCGTCCGTTCCTTTCGCCACGCGCGCGCTATGCAGCCGAGCGAACGGCAATCGCAGGCTCCGTTTCATAAGTCTCTCCCCTCAAGATCTTGATCAACTCCTGCGCCGCTCGCTCCCACCCTCGGGCATGCGCATGCGCCAGGCCCTTTTCTCGGTACACGGCGCGCAACGCGTCGTCCGTCAGCAGGCTTTCGATCTTGCGCGCGATGTCGTCGACCGAATGCGGGTCGCAGTACATCGCCGCATCCCCGCACGCCTCGGCCAGTGCCGGATGGGGCGAAATGATGGCCGGACAGCCGCAATACATCGCCTCGAGCGGAGGCAAGCCGAACCCTTCGTACAACGAAGGAAATGCAAGGCAGGCGGCATGCTCGTAAAGCGCCTTCAATTCGCCGTCCGATACGTAGCCGGCACGCACGATCTGCGCGCCCGATTCGGCAGACGCTCCCGCGGCGGACGAAGTAAGCCCGGCCTGAGCGAACACCCGCGAGTTGGCGCCGCCGACCACGACGAACTTCACGTCGCGCAAATGCCCGAGCCGCTCGACGGCCGCAAGGACGCGCTGCAAATTCTTGCGCGGATCCAGACTGCCCACGATGACGCAATACTTCACATCGCGCAGGGCGAGCCGATCGACGATCGAGGGATCGGAGACGATGCGGCCGAAATGATCGACGGCCGGGCGCACCACCCGCACACGCGAGGCTTCGGCGCCCAGCAATTCGCAAATGCGCGCTTTCGAAAACGCCGACACGGTCAAGAGGATGGGCGCATGCCGTATCAGCAGCGCGAACTTGACGCGATACCAAGTGCGAAACAGCCAGGAAAAGGTGTGGGGGGTGTCGTAGACGGCCATATCGTGAACCATCACGACGTGGCGGCGCTTGAACACGGGCCCGCTGTTGCACAGGCTCAGCAACAATTCGCCCCGCGTGGCGAGCGGCAATGCGAGCTGTTCCCACAAATCGCCCTTGAGCCAGGGCACTTGCCGCTGCCGCGCGATCGGCGATGCCGATTCGATCGCATTCTGGGGCACGGCTATTTCGATTTCGTCCGCCGCCGCATAGGTGGTGCGGACCGCGCGCAACAATTCGTAAGCCACCCGCTGCACGCCCGTCAAACGCTGCGCGGTGAACTTACCATTGACTACGAGGCGCATAGTTCTCCCGAAAAAACGAGTCGATGCGGCCGCGCGCGAAGCGCGGCCTTCGACGTCACGCCGTCGCGTCGAACATCGGCTCCGCGTCGTCGCCCGAGCCGTAATAACCGTAATAGCGATGGCTGCGCGACAGCGGAATCGCATTGAACACCGCACCCGTGACGCGTGCCTCGGAACGTTCGAGCTTGCGGATCGTTTCCGCGATCTCCTCCTCGCTTTGCATGCCCGAGCGCAGCACGAGCACGGTGGCGCCCGCGTCGCCCGCGATGATGGCGGCGTCGGTCACGACCAGGAACGGCGGCGTATCGACGATGACGAGATCGAACTCTTGCGAGAACCGCTGCAGCAGCTCGCGGAAGTTGTGGCGCATCAAAAGCGCCGCCGGGTTCGCGATGCGGCTGCCGCAAGAGAGCAGCGTCAACCCTTCCACGCTCGTGCGGCGCAACGCTTCGTGCGGCTGCATCGCGCCTTTGAGCACTTCGGACAAGCCGCCGCGATTGGGTTGGCCGAAGTAGTAGGCCAAGTGACCGGCGCGCATATCGGCGTCGATCAGCAGCACGCGCGATCCGACTTCGGCGTGCAGCACCGCCATGTTGGCCGCGACGAAGCTCTTGCCGGCCGCCGGGGTCGGCCCCGCCATCATGACGATGTTGTTGGGCGCATGGGCCAAATCGAGCGAAAGCGACGTGCGCACGCTGCGCAATGCTTCGATCGACGGATCGTCGGGGTAGCGATCGGCGAGCACCTTCGATACACCGCCGCCCGTGGCGAGCGCGCGTCCGTCCGCCTGTGGGGCGTTTTGCACGCGCGCCGGCAAGCCGGGCACCGCGCTGCGCGAGGACAGCGAGCGCCGCTGCAGCGCGCCGATCTCTTGGTCCAGGCGCGCTTGCTGTTGGCTGTACAGCACCTCGCCCATCAACGGCACGCCCAAGCGCGCCTCGACGAACAACGGATCGGTCACGCCCATCAACACGTGGCGACGCACGAAAACCGTCGACACGCCGAGCAACAAACCGAGCACGACCCCGCCGGGCAGCACGATCAGCGGATCGGGCTTGACGGGACGGAACGGCACGGCCGCCGCGTCGACGATATGCGCGCCGCCCGTCGTGCTGGCGCGACGCACGGACAATTCTTCAGCCTTTTGCATCATGCCGAGGTAGACCTGCTCGGCGACCTTGGCATCGCGCGTGAGATCGACGTTCTTGCGCTCGGAAGACGGCATCGCGGCGAAGCGCGAGTCGAACGCGCCCTTCTGCGCGCGCAGTTGGCTGAGCTGCTCGTCGATATTGCGCACCCAGCGGCTATCGGGCGTGTAGCGGTCGAGCAATTGCGTGCGTTGGATCTGCAGATCGGCGATGCGGCGATCGAAGTCGATCCCGCCTTGCAAGTATGCTTGGGCTTCGCTCGTCGGCTGCATCGATTGGGCCGTCGTCTGAAAGCTCGACAACGCCTGCTCGGCTTTGTCCAACTCGGCATGCAGACGCGGCAGTTCCTTGTTGATGAACGCCAACGTCGAACTGTCGTTGCGCTGCTTCGCGGCAACGGCCGTCATCATGTACTGCTGCGAGATGGCGTTGGCCACTTCCGCAGCCTTCTCGGGATGACGATCCGAATATGTAATTTCGACGAGGCCGGTGTCCTTGACCTTGTCGCTCACTTTCAAGTCCTTGGTGAAGCGCTTGATCGCATCGAGCATGGCCCAGTGCTTCACTTCGAACTGCGTGCCGGGGCGCGCCGCCAGCTCGGTCACGAGCATCGACACGCCATCGCTCGAACGCGCGAGCGTGCCTATTTGGCCGGTCAAGATCGCTTCGCCGCCCGGGCCGCGCAGCTCGTACCGGCCGCCGTCGAGCGCGGTCAACGTCAGTTTGCGCTCCTCGAGCGAGGGCGGCACGTCGAGCTGGCCGATATGCACCTTCTCGCCGCCCCACGCATAGGAACGCATGCCGAACCACGCGCCGGCCGGCTGCCCCGGCTTGGCGAGCTTTTGCACCAGATCGCCGATGACCGGCAGCGTCTTCGGCGTGATCGTCACATCGAAGCGATAACGGTTGATGATCGGCTCGAGCACGGAGCGGCTCTGCATGATCGCGATTTCGGCCGACGGCGACGGCGCGGGCGGCGCAACCTGCGGCCCCTGCGACGAAATGCCGAGTGCATTCGGTTCGGGCGGATCGACCCGCACGAGCACATCGGCTTCGTACTCGGGCGTCGCAATGAACAGATACGCCACGGCGAGCGCCGTCACGGCCAGCGCCACGCCCAGCACCTCGAAGATGTGGTCGCGCAGCAGCTTCAATAGGTCGCGCGCAGACAGTTGGCTGCGTTCGCCCCCTGTTTGCACGTAGAGAGAGTTGAGAGCCAAATCGTTCACTGGCGTCGTCCTCGAAAATGTAGCGTTGTGTGGATCGCGTCCGCTTTCATTGCGTCTTCTGTTGTTGCGAGCCCGGCTGCTGGTTGCGCACCGCCTCCTCCAGCACTTCGAGCAAGAGCTTCAGATCGGAGACGAGGATCGCGCAGGACTTCAGTCCCAGCACCTCCGCCGTCCCGATCGAATTGCGGACATGCTCCAGCGCAGCGTCATAAACGTTCATGGATCGAGTTCAAAAACGGTTGCCACGTATGCTCCGCCGGCAAACACGCCGCGGCCGCTCGCAATCGCTGCTCGCGGCCGTCGCCATTAGCTGGCGCGTCCGTAGACATCCTCGAAGCGGACGATGTCGTCCTCGCCGAGATAGGCGCCCGATTGAACTTCGATCAATTCGAGCGGCACCTTTCCGGGGTTTTCGAGCCGATGCTTGACGCCGAGCGGAATATACGTCGATTGATTTTCTCCGAGCAGGAACTGCTCTTCGCCACGCGTGACGAGAGCCGTGCCACGTACGACGATCCAATGCTCGGCGCGATGGTGGTGAAGCTGCAGCGACAATTGCGCCCCGGCCTCCACCACGATGTGCTTCACCTGAAAACGCTCGCCCTTGTCGATCGAGTCGTAGCAGCCCCACGGCCGCTGCACCTTGCGATGGGCGTCGACCTCCGGCCCCTGCTGATCGGCGATACGCCCGACGATGCGCTTGACGTCCTGCACGCGCGAGCGATCGACGACGAGCACGGCATCCGCCGTTTCGACGACCACGAGATCGGACACGCCCACGCACGTCACGAGCCGGCTCTCGGCGCGCACGTAGCACGACTGCGCGTCCTCCATGAGCACGCGGCCCGAGGCGACGTTGCCGCTCGCATCCTTGCCGAGGGCATCCCACACCGAATCCCAGGAGCCCAAATCGGACCATGCCGCATCGAGCGGGACCACCACGCCTTCGACGCCGCCGCCGCGCGTGAGGTTTTCCATCACGGCGTAGTCGATCGAATCCGAGGGCACGTCGGCGAACAACTGCTCGTTCGGCTTGTAGCCGGTTGCGCTATCCTCTCCTGCTTCGTAGGCGGCCGTGCAGGCCGCGAACGTCTCGGGTTGCATCTGCTGCAAGGTCGAAAGCCAAACGCTCGCACGCAATACGAAGATGCCGCTGTTCCAGAAGTATTTGCCGGAGGCAAGGTAGGAACGCGCCGCTTCGAGGGGAGGCTTTTCGACGAAACGGGCAATCTTGCGTGCATCGCCGATCTCATCGCCCGGCTCGATGTAGCCATAGCCGGTCTCGGCGCGCGTCGGCCGAATGCCGAGCGTGACGATCGCACCGCGCTCGGCATGGCACGAGGCCGCGGCGACGGCGCGCTGGAACGCCGCCACGTCGCCGATCATATGATCGGCAGGCATCACGACGAGCACGGCGTCGCCGCCATCCGCGATCGCATGCATGGCCGCGAGCGAGAGCGCAGGCGCCGTGTTGCGCCCGGTCGGCTCGATGATGAACTGCGCGCCCACCCCGAGTTGCTCCATTTGCTGCGCGCTGATGGCGCGGTGCTCGGAGCCGCAGACGATGATCGGGGAGTCGTCGATCTGCAATTGCACGTCGGCGAGCCGCTGCAGACGCTGCACCGTCATTTGCAGCAGCGAGCCGGCGCCGAGCACGTCGACGAGTTGCTTGGGGAAATGCTTGCGCGAGAGCGGCCATAGCCGAGTGCCCGAGCCGCCCGCGAGCACGACGGCCCGCGTGCGCAGCGCCGACTGTGGCGCCACGGTGTGCGGTGCGCGCAATTGCGTCACCGCTCCGACCTTACGCGGTCGCTCCCTCGTTTCAACAGGAGTACTCATCTGCTTGTTCTCCTAATGGGTCCGGATGCATGAAGAGGCGGCGAGCGTCGCGCAAAAACAGCGCGTCGCCGACCGCTTCGGCTCATGTTGCTGTGAAGCATAGCGAGTCAACTTCATGCGTAATTCCGAAGGTCGGAAAAGGCCGATGTGTTGGCGGATTTGGGCGAAGCTCGACAAACATTACGAATGCATGAAGGCTTAAGATCGGTAAATGGCAGCCCGGTGCAATTATGCGGAACAGCGATATTTCTGATTAAAGCCCGATATTTTTTACCGAGCCTGCCTGCGGAAGGCCGCCAGCCCTGACCCCAACGATACCGAAGGGGTGCACGAAAAAAATCCGAGTTTGTAAATTTTTATAACAAAAATATAAAAAATACTTCAGCGATTAACCTTCTTCGACCCGACCGTTCGCGCCAAATACACGGCTATTTTCGCCAGGTTTTTCTCCAAAAATCGACATGGCATCATGATGATTACGATGATGCACCGCAACACTCATCGTGTTCACCATGCGGGAGGAATGCTTCGTGGATCGCGCCACTGTCTTTACTACACCGCACGTCATGCGGCGAGAAATGACCTCGCTAGCCGACGCGCGCCATATCGGGATCCTCATCTTCGACGGTCACTGCCTGTTCACGACGGGTGTGATCAGTGAAGTCTTTCAATTGGCCAACGCTCTGATGCGCTTTTCGAGCAATCAACCTCCTTATCGGGTGTCGTTGCTCTCGAAGCTGGGCGGCCCGGTAACGAGCTCGTCCTCGATCGCCGTCATGACGCAGCGCCTGGACGCCTACTCGGTCGGCGACTTTCACGCGTTATACGTCGCAAGTAACGACGTGCGTGTGACATCGGGCTTCGACGTGCAGCTCGCACGCTGGCTTTCCGGCTCCGGCTCGCCCGCTCATGCGGCCGCCGCGCGGCACGCATCCGCGTTCGGCGTGGACATGGTGCGCTCGCGGCCGAACGTGCCGGTGTTCTGGATCGGCTCGGGCTCGATGCCGGCGTGGGCGCTGAATCAAAAAGCCGCGCAAATGGCGCTGACGCAAATTGCCTCCGACCACGGCGAAGACATGTCGCTGCGCATCGCGAGCAGCCTGCCGCCATCGGTCGGCGAGGTCGTGAAAGCGCGCAGCGAAACGCCGAATCTGAACACCACCGTCGACAAGATCCACGAATCCACGCGCTGGATGCGCGAGAACTTCGGCAGCGACATCTCCGTATCGGACGCTGCCGCCGTCGCGGCCATGAGCGTGCGCAATTATTTGCGGCGCTTCAAAAGCGAGTTCGGCGTCACGCCGCTCGAGTACTTGATGCAGCTGCGATTCGAAGCGATCTGCGCCATGCTCGTCGGCACCAAGCTGCCGGTCGACAAAATTGCCCGCCGCTGCGGCATGGGCAACGGAGACCGCTTGGGACGCTTATTCAGAAAACGGTACGGCGTGTCGCCCACCGTTTATCGCAAGCACGCATTGAGTCAGTGACGCGGGCGGTGCCGGGCGTATCCGGCCGCCTAGGGCACGCGCCATGGCTCGGGAGGACATGTTTGACGCTTTTCTTACCTATCGCATCGTCGATCGACTCTTGGCGAGCGTGAATGGCTTCGCGAACGCAACGCCGAGAGCGCGGCATGCGATTGCGGACGAACGAACGAACAACGACTGGGAGTGAAGAAATGCGAGGACTGCAAGATCTTTGGGCGCGCGTATTCGACGTCGGCATCATCGCGCTGGGCGCCCTGATCGCATCGCAATTGCGATTCGAAGGCGTGGCCGACGCGCGGCTCTACTGGGCTTTCGTCGCCTTCTCGGCCGCTTTGTCGCTGGTCGTGTTCCCTTCGTTCGGCGTCTACGAATCATGGCGCGGCCGCTCCAAGCGAGCGCTCGTGCGGCAAGTCGCATTGGCCTGGGCGCTGGTTCAGGTGGGTGCGATGGCGCTCATGTTCTCGTTGCACATGGTCAATCTCGTGTCGCGGCTGTGGTTCGGCTATTGGACCGTGATCTCCGGGGTCGTCATGATCGGGGGCCGGCTCTGGATGCATGCGGTGCTCGCCCGTATGCGCACGGCCGGCATGAACCTGCACCAGGTGGCCATCGTTGGATGCGGCGCGCATTGCGACGACCTGATCCGCAAGATCGAAACCTCGCCCACCACGGGTTTTCGCGCCGCGGCGATCTACAACATCAATTCCGGCGGCACGCCGATCGCGCATCCCGAGATCCCGGTGTACGACGATCGCGCCTCGTTCGCCGCATTCGTGCGCGAGCACGAGCTGGATGAACTATGGCTCGCGCTGCCGTTGGCAGAGGATGCGGCGATCATGGACGTCGTCAACGAGTTCCGCAACGACCTGATCAATATCCGCTTCATGCCCGATGTGCGCATGTTGTCCCTGTTCGAAGGAAGCGTGACGAATTTGTTGGGACTGCCGACGATCAACCTGATTGCGTCGCCCGTGCCGCCGAGCGCGCTCATCAAGAAGGAACTGTTCGATCGTTTGTTCGCGGCCGCGGCGTTGATCGCATTGGCGCCCGTCATGATCGTGATCGCCATCGCGGTCAAGCTCAGCTCCGAGGGGCCGGTGTTCTTCAAGCAGCGTCGCAAAGGCGTGGACGGGCGTGTCTTCGAAATCTACAAGTTCCGCTCGATGCGCGTGCATCAACCCAAGGCCGGCGTGCTCGAGCAGGCCAAGCGGGGCGATCCGCGCGTGACGCGGGTGGGCGCTTTCCTGCGCCGCACCAGCATGGACGAGCTTCCGCAATTCATCAACGTGTTGAAAGGCGAAATGTCGGTCGTGGGACCGCGCCCGCACGCCATCGAGCACGACAATCTTTATCAACCGATCGTTCAGGGCTATATCCATCGCTACCGCGTCAAACCAGGCATCACGGGCTGGGCGCAAGTCAATGGTTTCCGCGGCGAGACGGAGCGAGTGGAAAAAATGGAGCAGCGCGTCGCCCACGATCTTTATTACTTACGCAACTGGTCCTTCCGGCTCGATATGCGGATCATCCTCGCGACGATCTTCAAGGGCCTACGTCATACCAATGCGTACTGAAGCAACGCCTACTGAAGCATGGAGTGCGGACAATGAAAAACTCACTACGATTGCTCGACCCGAACGCAAGCAACTTCAACGCGACGCGCACGCGCGCCGTTAGAAGTTGCACGACGGCCCTCACCGCGCTGTCGACGCTGCTCGCCGCGTGCTCGATCGTTCCCGGTCAGCATATGGAGACGCCCCCTTCCCTGCCCGTCTCGTCGACGCCCGACGGCTCGGTGCAAACCGCGGAGCAGATTCCGATTCAGCCGATCGACTTGAACCTGATCAAGCAGCTTCAAGGCGGCACGGCGAGCCAAATGCAGATCGCCAATCAGCTCGACTTGTTCGCCAAGCCCGGCCCGTACAAGCTCGGCCCGGGCGACGTGCTGCAGATCACCGTGTGGGATCATCCCGAGCTCGCGGCCGCACTCGGTCAGCCAACGCAAACGTCTAAAACGAGCGATCCCGGCCAAGGCTTCGTCGTCGACGGCCAAGGCAACGTCGACTTCCCTTACCTGTCGCATCCGATTCACGCGGCGGGCAAGACGGTCGAGCAGGTGCGGCGCGAGGTGCGGTCGGATCTGGCCAAGCAGTTCCGCGAGCCGCAAGTGACCGTTCGTGTGGCGTCGTACCGGTCGGCGCAGGTGTATGTCGACGGCGAAGTGCGCGCCCCTGGCGGCCAATCGATCAACGACATTCCGATGACGTTGACCGAAGCCGTGAACCGCGCGGGCGGCTTTACCGCGAACGCCGATCGAGCGCATCTGACACTCACCCGCAACGGCACGTCCTACCCGATCAATCTCACGCAGATGATCGCGCTCGGCAAGAATCCGCAAGACATCATGCTGCAGCCGGGCGACATGCTACGCATCAGCACGCGCGACGACAACACGGCTTACGTGATGGGCGAAGTGTCCAAGCCGATTGCCGCGACGCCGACCTCCGACGGCAAGCTCACGCTAGCCGAGGCGCTGAGCCAAGCGGGCTTCATCAACCAAGGCACGTCCAATGCAAGACAGTTGTACGTGATTCGGGAAGAGAACGGCAAGCCGCTCGTTTATCACTTGGACTCGAGCTCGCCCGTCTCGATGCTGCTCGCCAATCAGTTCAACCTGCAGCCTAAGGACGTCGTGTACGTCGACAATGGCCCGCTCGTCCGCTTCAACCGCGTGCTGAGCCTGCTGTTGCCCGCGCTCAACGCCGGCTTGACGGCTGCGATCGTGACCAAATAAGCCGAGGGAAAGCGAGCGTGGCCTACGTCTCCATGATCGCGCTGATCTTCAGCGTGACGAACTTCGTCCCAATCAGCGCGATCGGCTTCGTGCCGATGGTGCTGTGCGGGTGGCGTTTCTTCGGACGCCGCTACCCGTCGTTCATCGCACCGCTCGTGACCTTCGCGGCGCTCGCTTTGCTCTCTACGCTCTACTACAACCCCGAATCGTTCACCGAATTCGATTTTTATCGTCACGACGGCAACTTTTTCGTGTCCTATGCGCCGATTCTGGCCGGTTGCGTCTATATGCACCGATGGGATTTGAACAAGGTTTTGCGCCGTTTCTATATCTTCGCGGTGCTCGTCAACATTCCGTATTACCTCTGGTATGTCGCGCAAAACGGGCTCTTGACGATTTTCCGCCATCCCTCCGACACGTTCGGCAGCTACTTCATCGCGCGTAATGCGGCGGGCGGGTTCTTGGCCGTGCTGCTGTGCCTGGGCATCGCCTGCTATTCGATGAGGCGAAGCCGCGGCATGCTCGCGTTGATGGGCGCCAATGCGCTGATGTTGTTTTCGACCTATAGTCGCGGCTCGGCCTTCGGCATCTTGGTGCTGCTGCCCTATCTTTACTTCGGGCGCAAACGCTGGATGCTCGCCACGCTCATGAGCGGCCTCATCGCTGCATCACTGTTCATTGCGTACCTCCATACGCAAGGCTCGGTCGATTACATGGGCTATCAGTTCAGCATCTCCAATCCGGACGAAAAGGTCGCCAATCTGAGCATCCGCTATGAGTGGCTGTGGCCGCGCGCGCTGTCTTACTTCCGCCAAAGCCCGGTCTTCGGCATGGGGTTCGGCTCCTTCGACGATCAGATCGCGTACGTGGTGCACTATTTCGGGTTCTTCGGACAAGCGGTGGGCGTGACGGCGAATCATAGCGATTCGCACGCGCACAACTCGTTCTTGAACATCCTCGCGGAACTCGGCGTGGTCGGCCTCCTGCTGATGATCACGTTCTACTGGCGCCTGATCGGCTGGTGCCAAAAAGGCGCTTGGGCTTCGGTACGCGAAAACGGCCGCAATTTTGTCGCGTATCGTTTCACGGAACTGGCCTCCGTGTGCCTGCTGGCGATGTCCGCCACGGAGCACCGCTTGACCACGCCCTCGAACATGCTGCCGATCGCGCTCGTCGTTTCGTTGTTATTGGCGTCGCGGGTACGCCAGACGGTTCCCGCCTTCATGCAGCAGCAGCCGCGATATCCTGTGGTCCGTCCCACTGCCCGTGCGTTCTCGCGCCCAGGCGAGCCCCGCCGCGAGCCGCATATCGTCACTGCCTCGGTCTCGCCCACCGCCGGGCGCTAAAACGCAAACGGCAATGTGAAACGATAGGCCGCGGCCGCCCGCAAAATCTCCCAACCGCCGGGCGGCCGGCGGCGTAGCCCATCGCCGCCCAGGCGAACGAAACCCGTGCAGCCAACTCAAAATCGATTTTAAAGGCCTCACGGCGTTTCAAAACGCTTACGGGAATCCCTACAAAACGGACCGCACAGCGGTTCCGATCATATACGTCATTATCTCGGCATTTTAAGACAGCATTTCAAGGCGCCGATTCACTTGCCGATAATGGCCGCAACGCATTTTTCGCGGTACCGCATTCCACCCTTTCAAAAGATGGCGTCCGGCTCGGTACTGCAACGACCCCCCTTTTCAAACAGGCCGATAAAATGGGTACGAATATCAAATCGTTTACGTCTCTGCGAGGCGTGGCCTGTCTCATCGTGATAATGACTCATGTCTGGGACATACTCGATCTGCCGCGGCTCTTGGGAAACAATCTCCCCGCACGAACGTTGGCGGACGTCATCGCAAAAACCTTTAATGGCTCCGCGGCCGTCGAAGTTTTTTTCGTCCTGAGCGGGTGCGTATTGGCGCTGTCTCTTCGAAACGGATCGGCGGCGCCGGGTACACCTTGGGTCGCTCGATTCTGGCTGCGCCGATTCTTTCGGATCTACCCTGCGCTGTGGTTTGCGCTTTTGCTGACGTTGTGCGCCCTGCCGCTGATCAGAGCCGGCGCGTCGTCGGGTCTTTATAGCGATTGGGGAGTAATTGCTTATCCCAGCCATTTGACCCCGAAGATCATCGCACTGTCGCTCGGGGCGCTGTATGTTCATCTGGACTGGCCGATGTGGACGCTTCGGGTGGAACTGTTCTACTCCCTGCTTTTTCCGGCTATATATGTGTTCGCCAAACACCCGCGCTACCGCCCCTTTTTGATCGGTTTCTTGATTCTCATCGCTTGGGCGCCGATCCCGCGTGCTTTGTCCTTGCATTATGCGTTGGCGTTCGCGCTTGGCGCTATCGTGCCGTTTAGCCGCGGTATAGAAGGCTACCCGTACCGCATCACCGCGACCGGCGGGTTCGTTCTATTGATGTTCGCCCGGGTGGCCCTCGCCCATATTGGAATGAATCTGAAAGACATGGAGAACGTCGAAATCGCAATATCGGCGATCATCATTTATTGCCTCTATCACAACCAAAGCTATATGCCCATCCTCGATAAGCGGACGTTCGAGTTTATCGGCGACATTTCTTATAGCGCTTACATCGTCCATTTTCCGGTCGTATTTGCGGCCTGTTCCCTGCTCATACGCGTGCTCGGCGCAGACACGATTCATCGCGATCCCCTCGCGAGCGCGGCAGCGCTGGCAGCGCTGACGTTCGCTGTGACCATTCCGCTCGCCGCCTTTAGCCGGCGATATGTTGAGCGCACCGGCGAGCGCATCGGAAAATCCGCCTGCAACGCGCTGTTCGGCCGGCGCCTCACGACCGCGGCGCCGCTGCCTTCCGTCACCGAGCATCAGTGATGTTTCGTGCAGCGGCCCGGGCTCGGAATCCATCGGACTCGAAGCGTGCGCGCGGCACGCCGCTTCGAGCGTTCGCTTCCTGCGCACCCGACGCAACGAGTGCAGCCACCCGGCGATCGTTTCGATTAGTTGTCGGGGTTATTGAGCGCGAACGTCTGGAATGAGCCGTACGTCGGCTGAATCGGCGTGAGATCCCCCAACACGACGCCGTATGTATAGTCGCCGCTCGTTAATTCGTAATACATCACCGATTGCATGCCTTGCGTCTTGCGAGCCGCGTAGAATTCGCCCAGTTGCTTGGTAACGTAGCTAGCGCGGTCCGTTTCGTTCGTCTCCGGCGCCGAATTCCACTCGGTGATCATAAACGGCACGCCGTAGCGGGCCTTGCAGTACGAGGGCAGATTGAAGCCCGGGCCGGCGCCGTCCGTCCCGACGTTGAAGATATCTCCGTAGGGAGAGTAGTTGTGCCATGTGGTGATGTCCCAGCGCACGGTCGGATGGCCGCCCGTACCGTCGGGCTGTTGGCCGTCCCACAGCATGTCGGAAGCCGCGACGTCCGCCACGCAGAAGTTCACGCCGACCTTGGCGCCCGGCTGGACCGACTTGATCCCGTCGATCATTCCGCGGATCACACCGCGCATGATCGGCCAATTCGCGTTATTGAAATCCTTCGTATAGGTGCCCGCCGTCGCCGAATCGAAAATGATCGCGGGATCGCGAGTCAACTCATTGCCGCATTCGTACAGGGTGACGCCGTACGGAGCGAGCGCCGTAGCCACTGCCGCAGCCCCCGTATACGAAGCGCTATAGGCGGCTGATTCGCTCGCGTACAACGTGCCGGTGGAATCGCGCAGGCCGTAGTTGACGAGCGTGAACAGCGTCATTCCCGCTGTTTGGAATTTCTGGGCGAGTGGGATGACCGCGTTCAACTGCCTGGACGTATTGATGCACCCTATGCGATAGGTGGTGCAGCCGAGCGCTTGCAGCGCCGTCACGACTTGCGTCGGCGTGAACGGGTAGTCATAGTGGCCGTTGATGCCGTAGAACGCGCCCGCCGTCGCCGCCAAATTGACACGCGGATCGCGGCATGGCACCCATTTGTTCATCCACGTCTTCACGTAGAAGTTACCGCCCGTGCCTTGCTGATAGATCATGCCGCCATACCATAGCAGCAAGCTCACGTTGTATGAGTCGGGATCCTTCACGCCGTTCTTATAGATGTAGCCGCCCGAGAGGGTCCACTGGTTGTTCTGCTTGTCGATGAGGTACGCAGCCGGAGGAATCGTCGCGCCGTCGGCCGACGTGCCGCCCAAACGCGGATCGAGGGATGGCGTCCACGCGGAGCCGGTCCACTTGTAGAACGCCTTGCTCGTGTTTTCCTGGTACACGTAACCGCCGTACCAGATCAGCATGATCACGTTGTACGAGTACGGATCCTTCGTGCCGTTTTTGTAAATATAACCATTTGCCAGTGTCCAAACGTTTGCGCTGTTGTCCACGATAGAGCTTGCGGAGGGCACGGTAGTACCGTCCGGCGAGGCCGTCGCGGTCGACGTCGAGCTCGCGTTCACCACTGCCCCCGTTCCCGCGCTCGAGCTGCCGCCCGAGGCGGAGCCGGAACCGCCGCCGCCACAGGCAACGAGAGCGTAGCTGCTGGCCGCTGCGGTGACGCAGCCGAGAAATTGACGTCGTTTCATCTTTCAAACCCTCAAATGCATCGAGACAGGCCCGAGCGGAACGTGTGGAAGGCGGGACAGCGGCATCTCGAAGCGAAACGAGGCTTTCCCAAACAAATGCTCTACAACCAGTTAGTTAGTAGTCCTAACTAATAAAACAGCTTCGGGGTCTCAACCTGGGCATCGCTTCCGGGGGAAGATCCGCCGCTCAAGCCCACCCGTGACGCGCAATCGCGTCAGGGCGGAAGGCGGTTGCTACTCGTTGATGCGAAGTATCGGGGAACGCGCGGACTGGCGAAATCAGCGTAGGAGGAAGATCGCGTAGGGCATCAGTAAAACCTGTAGGATTCAACCGACATAACGGGCACGAAAAACGCTCTACGGATGAATTTCCCGAAGTGCGTATTTTTGTATCAAAATGTGACGGCTAGTCGGCTATTTGTTACCGATACCACATCAGTGAAATCCCTAATTTGCCCGAAAAGTTTGTAGGAATTTCGGAAGTTATTGCGGTCAACGGGACATGTTTTCCGATCATTATTAAGATAACGACCCCAATTTAATCGCGATATTATTTGGGACGAGTGACGATTTCGGTCGATCATGGGTCGCTTGGATAGCGGGCTTTGGGATCCCGCACTGCGTGTCCGTCTCTCCCGGGGCCACCGCAACGTAACCATTAACGCCGCATTTCCTAAGCGCCCCGATATGACGAGGCGAGTGGACGGGAGGCCATGCCAGCCCCGCCGCGAGATCGGTGCGAAATGGGGCATTGCCCGGATTTGCGACAAAAGCCCCGCTCTATGCGCCACATTAGGGACGGAACGTCCGGCGCGCGGTATGGTCGAGTGTTGTGGCGCAATGCTCCTTCCAGCGGGCGAACCAATGAAGCTCCTGACGGCTTTCAAACGACACTTCTTCATCAGCCTTGGCAATGCGATGCCGACGTACGGCCCCTTCAACCGTATCCGTCCCGCCTTCTACCGCAGCGCGGGGATGGCGATCGGCAAGGAGGTGACGATCATCGGGCCTTTGAATGTCGAGCTCAGCTTGAACGAGGAAACGATCCGCGGCATTTCGATCGGCGATCGCGCCTACCTGAACGTCGACACGCGGCTTGCCTGCCGCAATAGCCGCATCTCGATCGGGGCCGACGTGCAAATCGGCCCGCGGGTATCGTTCGAGACGGCCACGCACGATATCGTCTTCGCGCCCGACCTCGGCCGCGGTCTCGATCATCATGAGATTCGCGTGGAAGACAAGGTGTGGATCGGTGCGGGCGCAACGATTTTGCCCGGCGTCACTATCCACGAAGCGGCCGTGGTGGCCGCGGGTGCGGTCGTCACCAAGGACGTGCCCGCCTACACGCTGGTCGGTGGCGTGCCTGCACGCAAAATCAAGGACATCGTGCGCGCGTAGCACGTCGCACGTGCAAACGCGTCGCGAAACGGGGGACCCGATATGACGCAGCAAGCTCGCATATGAGTTGCCGATTCGGCAGCAAGCTCAGTTGGACCGGCGCGGCGCTCGCGCTCGTTTGCACCGCGGCCGGCGCGCAATCCTATCGCGACGTGGCGCCGAGCCCGCCCCCGGCGCCTGCACGACCGACCTCCCCGCGCCCGCCGCCGGGACCGGCGTCGGACTCGCAGCAAGTGGCCGTTGCGAGCCTGAGCGGCATCGTCTTCGTCAAGGATGACGGTCATGTGCTCGTGCGCTCGCAGACGTTGACGGAAGGCAAGCGGATAGCGGCCGTGGGTTTGCCTGTCCTGGACGATGCGTTCCTTGCGCAGTTCGCGGACGACATCGGCCAGCCGCTGACGTTTGCGCGGCTCGCGCAGATTCGCCGTGCCGTGATCGAACGGTTCCGCGCGGCGGGCCAGCCGCTCGTCGATGTTTACGTGCCCGAGCAGGATGTCAGCGACGGCATCGTGCGCATCGCCGTGGCCGAATTTCATGTCGGACGCGTCACGGCGCGAGGCAATCGTTATTTTTCGGAGGCGCAACTGCTGCGGGAGATGCCCTTGCGAAGCGGCGGCCCCGTTACCGAGTCGGATGTTTCGACCGGCTTGACGCTGTTGAACGCCAATCCGTATCGACGCGTCGATGTCGTGTATGCGCCTGGCGAGGGCACGAATGCGACCGACGTGATCCTGCAGACGCAAGATCGCTTCCCACTTCGTGTCAACGCCGGTTATGACAATGCCGGGGTGCAGCAGCTGGGCAGAGATCGTTTTTTTGCGGGTTTCGATTACGGCAACCTATTTGGGCTCGACCAGCAACTCGCTTACCAATACACGGCGAGCAACGACTTGCTCGGGGGCAATCCGGCGATCGAAGGCAGACCTGATCGGCCGCGCTTTCAGGCGCACTCGTTCAGTTATTCCGCGCCGCTGCCTTGGTTCGATCGCATCGAATTCTTCGGCGTGTATGCGCAGAGCACGCCGCGCCTGGACAACAGCTTCAACCAGACGGGCGTTTCGGCGCAGTTCAGCGCACGTTACGATCGGCATTTGCCGCTGGTCGACGGGTGGCAGCAGCAGTTGCAGTTCGGCTACGACTTCAAGCGCTCGAACAACGATTTGGAATTCGGCGGCGTGCAGGTCTTCAATGCCAATACGCACGTGCATCAGTTTTTGATCGCCTACGATGCGACGAAAAGCGATTCGTTGGGGCAGACGCATGCGAACGTCGCGCTCGTGGGGAGTCCCGGTCATTTGGATGGCGATAACAACGACGATGCATTTCGGACCACGCGCAACGGGGCGACGGCGCGTTACGGGTATATGCAACTGCTGGCTCAGCGCGATTTGACGATTGGTGCGGGATTTAACTTATCTGCGCGCGGGCGATTCCAATGGACGCCGAATACGTTGTTGCCTAGCGAGGAAATGGGGCTTGGCGGTGACGATACGCTGCGTGGGTATGCGCCGTACAGTGTGCAAGGCGATCGTGGTTGGGATGTTCAAACGGAATTGCGTACGCCTGCGTTCGCGTTTTTTGGCGAGAGCGGGCCGGCGTTTCAGCCGTTCTTGTTCGTCGATGCGGGGCATGTTTGGAACAAGATAGATCAGCCTGGGGAGGTGCAGGCGGGCATGCTGTCTAGCGTGGGTGTGGGCTTGCGGTTTCAGTGGTCGCGCTTTGTGAATGCGCGCGTGACATATGGGCAGCCGTTGCGGGCGGCTGGACCGGGTGGGTCGAAGGCGCCGTTGGCGCAGGTGTTCGTGGTGATTGGGAGTTGAATTTTTTGGGTGCATTGTTGACAGTTGCGCCGGAGTGGCTACAATAGCGCCTTCGCTCAAAGCGAGCCCAGGTGGCGGAATTGGTAGACGCACTAGGTTCAGGTCCTAGCGGTGGCAACATCGTGGAGGTTCGAGTCCTCTCCTGGGCACCATATTAAAAAGGTCAGCTTTAGCTGGCCTTTTTTCATTATTCCGCCCAGGAAGCAAAGTGCCTGCGCACTTTGCGTGGGGACTCGAAAGGCTGCGCTTGCGTGACCGAGTCCTCGCCCGATCAATTGACGTTCAGATTTCCACTGAGCCGTGCATGAAACGCGCGACTTCGTTCATCCAGACCGGTAAACACCACGGCGATATCGCGCTGTCGATACTTCGTCTCGATCGAATCGAGCGCCGCGACGGTCGATGCGTCCCAGATCTGCGACTTCGAGAAATCGATGATCACCGCGTGCGGATCGGCCGCATACTCGAAGCGGTCCACCAAGTCGTTGCTGCTGCCGAAGAATAGCGGACCATGCACCTCGTAGCGCACACTCTGCCCATCCATGGCCACCGCACGCGTGGTGCCGATCACGTGCGCAACGCGGCGCGCGAACAACACCATCGCCAGCAACACTCCGCCCACGACACCGAGCGCGAGATTGCCCGTATAAACGGTCAATGCCACGGACACCAGCATCACCGAAGTTTCCATCAGGGGCATACGCTTTAACGTAGCCGGGCGCAAGCTGTGCCAATCGACGGTCTTCACCGCGACGACCATCATCACCGCGGCGAGAGCAGCCGTGGGAATGCGCGCCATCACCGGGCTCAGCCCCGTCATGAGCAGGAGCAGCGTGGCTGCAGCCGTCAGGGTGGAAACGCGCGTGCGCGCCCCCGCAATGGCGACATTCACCACGGTCTGACCGATCATCGCGCAACCGCCGATCCCCCCGAATGCCCCCGCGCAGAGATTGCCAAGCCCGAGCGCCCAGGATTCGCGCGCCTTGTTGGAGCGCGTCTGCGTCATTTCGTCGACGAGCTTGGCCGTCAGCAACGTCTCCAGCAAACCGACGAACGCGATGCTCATCGCCGTCTGCCATACGACCTTCAGCGTGCTCAGATCGAACGGCACCGTCCATGCCGTGAGTCCCGGCAAATTCGCTTCGCCGGGATGAGCACCACCAACCGTCGGCACGCTCCATTGCAACGCGACGGACAGACCCGTCGCCACCACGATCGCGATAAGCGGAGATGGCACAGATCGCACCAAGCGCGGGCCGATCAACACGATACCCAGCGTAATCGCAAAGAGCGGATACACCTCCAACGGCTTATCGATCACGTGCGGCAACTGCGCGCAAAAGATCAGAATGCCCAGCGCGTTGACGAAGCCGAGCATGACTGAGCGGGGGATGAAGCGCACGATGCGGGAGAAGCCCAACACGCCGAATGCCATCTGAATCGCGCCGGCGAGCAGCACCGCAGGCAAAATGTAGCCCGCGCCGTGCGCGTGAACCATCGGCCCGACGACGAGCGCCACTGAACCCGCCGCCGCCGTGACCATTGCTGGCCTCCCCCCGAACAGCGATGTGACCACCAGCAAGACGACGGAGGCAAATAGCGCCGCATGCGGCTCGACGCCCGAAATAAACGAGAACGAGATGACTTCGGGAATCAACGCGAGGCTCGTCACCACGCCCGCCAGGATTTCGCGCTGCAGTTCGGCGCGCGATGCGGGCAAGGCGATGCGCGACGTGACGCTCGGCGTATCGATCCGGCTCATAGGATTTGTCATAAAGGTACTCGGTTCGTTTGAGACAAAAACGCGGCGCGCGCAATCGTGTGCGACGCGCCTGGGCAATCCGATCAGGTTCTAACGATGCAGCGAAAGCCGATATGGCTCGTGGACGTATCGAGCGTCTGCCCCTGACGTGCCGCGGGCCGATAGCGCAGGCAATACGCCGGCGCGCATAAATGCGATCCGCCTTTTACCACATTGCGCATGTCCGGCCTGTCGAAGCCCGTCGACGGAATGCAACACGACTTCGTGTCCGCGACGCCCGGCGGTTGCCCGTACCGGGTAACGGTCCACTCCCACACATTGCCGGAAACGTCGTAAAGCCCATAGCCGTTCGGCGGAAACGACTTCACCGGCGAGGTGCGTTCGAAACCATCGAGCGCGCTATTGCGCCATGGAAATTCGCCTTGCCACGTGTTCGCCATCTGCACGCCGTCGGGCGCGAACTCATCGCCCCACGGATAAACCGCACCGTCGAGACCACCGCGCGCCGCGTATTCCCATTCGATCTCGTTCGGCAAGGACTTCCCCGCCCACGCCGCGTAGGCGCTCGCATCGGCGAACGGCACGTGCACGACCGGATGATCCGCGAGACCGGCTAGATCGCTGTCGGGCCCTTGCGGGCGCCGCCAACTCGCGCCTGGCACATAAGCCCACCATTGCCGATAGTCGCCCAATCCCACCCGCGATTGCGGCTGCGTGAACACGAGCGAACCGGGACGCAACAGCGCCGGATCCGCATCGGGATACAGCGCGGGATCGGGCTGCCGCTCCGCCAGCGTGACATAGCCGGTCGCCTCGACGAAAGCGGCGAATTGCGCGTTCGTCACCGGATGCGAGTCGATCCAAAAATCCGGCGCAGTGGCGCGCCGCGCCGGACGTTCCTCGCGATAGAAAACATCGGAGCCCATCGTGAAATCGCCGCCTTCGATCCATACCATGCGATCGGTGCGGGAGGCGTTCATGGACGCGGCCACCGCCTTAGCGCAGCGGCATGCTTGCTTCCCGGGTTGCGGGTCCATCATCGGCGCGCCCATGGCGTTACGCGTTCAGGACCGACTTCGGCACGAACTCCAGCGCAGAGCCCGGCGGAATCAGTTCCTCTTGCTTCACGCTGTCCTCGAACTCCCGCACGACACGATGCGCGTGTTGCATCACCCACCACCGCACGTAGCGCTGATTGACCGCCTCGCGTTCCTTAGGATCCTCTTGCAGATGCGTGATGCGCGCGAAGCCGAGCGGCAGCTCGGGGTCGTGAAAATGCTGCTGGCGCTTGAAGTTGATCTTGAAGTCTTTCCACTTCACCGCATGCAGTTCGTCCTTGAGCCATACCATGCACGACTCACGGTTCGAGTTCGGCTGTTCCCCGAGCAAAAACGCGGTTTGATCCTTACCGTCGATGAGCCGATCCTTAGGCGTGTCGCTTCCCGCGAACTTGAGCAGCGTCGTGAAAAGATCGGTGACGTGAACCATCTCGTTGCTCTCGACGCCGGCCGGAATGCGGCCCGGCCAGCGCGCGAGCAGCGGCGTGCGGATGCCGCCTTCCGCCGAGCTGAAATACGAGCCGTCGAAGAAGCCACCCGTGCCGCGGCCCGCCAAATGGTCTTCCGCACCGTTATCCCCACACAAGATCACGATGGTGTCGTTCGCCACGCCGAGACGGTCCAGTTCGTCGAGCAGCACGCCGAAATCATGATCGAGCATCAGCAGGCAATCGCCCCATTCCCCGTTGGTGCTCTTGCCCACGAACTCGTCGCGCGGCGACATCGGAAAGTGCATCAGCGAGTGATTGAAGTACAGGAAGAACGGTTCGTCGTTTTTCACGCAACGCTGCATGAAGTCGATTCCGCGCTTTTGGTACGCGAGATCGCAGGTCTTCTTCGTCTCCATCGTCAGTTGCTCATCGAGCAGCGGCTTGGCGCCCTGCCCCTTGAAACCTTCGTGCATGTGCGAGTAGCCATCGCGCTCCGGCACGTAGTGGGGGTCCTCCAGCCACATGCACTCGTCGTAGGTTCGAAGCGGGCCGTACCATTCGTCGAAGCCGTGGTCGGTCGGGAAGCGACCCTCTTCCGCTCCGATGTGCCACTTGCCGAGGCATGAGGACTTGTAGCCGCCCTGCGCCAACAGTTCGGCGATGGTGACCTCCCAAGTCACGAGGCCGCCGCCGTTGCCACCCAACGCGATCGTATGATTGCCGGAACGGATCGGGTAGCGGCCGGTCATCAATGCCGAACGCGTCGGCGTGCATTGCGGCTCGACCACATAATGCGTTAGCTTGGTGCCCTCTTTGCAAAACGCGTCGATGCGCTTCGTATCCGCGCCGCGCAGCTTGCCGCCGCCGTAGCAGCCAAGTTCCCCCATGCCCAGATTGTCGACATGGAAGAACAGGATGTTCGGTTTCTTGCTCATTGCAACACTCCATCGAATCGAGAACGTTATCCCCCGCCCTCGGTTAGGGACGCACATTGCGTTGTGTCATGCTTCTTGAAATGCTCGTTCGATAAGCTCAGAGCATTTCTTCGACGCCATTCGGGCCCATCTCCATACTGAAACCCTCGACGCCGCCCGATTCGAGTTCCGATCCCATCGCGGCTAGCGATTCCTCGCGAATCAGGCCTTTCAATTGATGGACCACCTCGATGAACTCGGGGGCATCCAACATCGCCGCCTTGCGTGGGCGCGGCAGCGGCACGCGGATTTCAGCCTTGATGCGGCCGGGCCGCGCCGTCATCACGTAGATGCGGTCCGACAGGAACACGGCTTCCTCGATGTCGTGCGTGATGAACAGCACCGACAGCCGGAAGCGCTGCCACATGTTCGTCAGGATCTCCTGCATGACGGTGCGCGTTTGCGTGTCGAGCGCACCGAAAGGCTCATCCATGAGCAAAACCCGCGGATTGGCGGCAAGGGCTCGCACGATGCCGATGCGCTGCTTCATGCCGCCGGACAATTGATCCGGATAGTGGTTTTCGAAGGTCAGCAAGCCCGCCAGGCCGAGCAAGGTGCGCGCCGTGCCTTCACGTTTCGCGCGCGAGACCCCGGCCATCTTCAAGCCGAACTCGACGTTCTCTCGCACTCTTAGCCATGGGAACAGCGAATATTGCTGAAACACCACGCCGCGTTCCGCGCCGGGCTTTTTGATGAGCACGCCGTCGAGCGTGACCGTGCCGCGGGTCGGCTTCGCGAAGCCCGCCGCGATGCTCAGCAAGGACGACTTACCACAGCCGGACGGGCCGATCAGCGAGACGAACTCATGCGGCTCGACCGTGAGCGATACGTCCTTCACGGCTTCGGTCCGCGCATTGCCCGATCCGAACACGACGCCGACGTTGCGACAGTCGATACGGCCTTTGTTTGCATTGCTCATTTGCGCGCTCCGTTGACGTAAGCGAGCCACGGCATCGACAACTGCCCGACCAGACGGATCGCACCACTGCACACGAGGCCAAGCGCGCCGATCGTGATCATGCCGAGGACGATCGCCGGATAGTTGACGAGCGAATAGGCCTCCCACGTGTAGTAGCCGACGCCGTACTGCCCCGCGATCATTTCGGCCGCAATGAGCGACACCCACGCCACGCCCATTCCTACCGCGAGCCCCGTGAAAATGTTGGGCAGGACCCCCGGTAAGATCACATGCCAGAACAGTTGCGCTTCGCTCGCGCCGAGACAACGGCCCGCGCGCAGCAGCACGCCGTCGAGCGATTGAACGCCGTCCACCGTGTTGAGCAGGATTGGATAGAACGCGCCGATGAAGGTGATGAACACGATGGACGATTCCGTCGTCGGCCACAGCATGATCGACAAGGGCACCCAGGCGATCGCCGGGATGGGTCGCAGCACTTCGATCGCCGGCATGAGCAATTGCTTCACGATGCGATACCGTCCGATCAGCAGCCCCAATCCGACGCCCGAAACGAGCGCGATGAAAAAGCCCGAGAAGATGCGCCGCAAGCTGTCGACGATGTTCGTTGAGAACGTGCCCGACCCGGCGACATGCACCGCCGCGTGAAACACATCGAGCGGCGTCGGCACGTCCTGAAAGCGGATATAGAACTGAACCCGGTAGCGCGTGCCGAAATACCAGAATGCAAATGGCACGCCGATCGATACAATCGCGAATGCAAACTGGACGGCGGCCGCTCGCGCGCGGCTCAGCGTAGATACCTTCATGGGCGCGCACTGGGTTGGAACACCTGCCGGCTCTTGGTGCCCAGGCAACGGCGATGCGCCATTTTTGATTTCCAGATCGAGGGAGCCTTCCATGTCACTTTCCTCCGCTACCGGCCGCGCTCAACGCCTGCGCATAGTTCGCGACCTTCTCGCCCGATTGCTTGGCTCTCGCTTGCGCATCGCGCTTGAGCAGGAAAGATTCGATGTCCGGCCTTTTTCCATTTGCGGCGCCGATCGTATAAAACGCGGTATCGGCAAAGACCTTCACGCCGAGCGTCTTGTCCATCAGATAGACGGCGTCGACCTTCTTGCCTTGCGCACGAAGCGCGTTCACGCCTTCTAGCGTGCATGCCACCGAGCTGAATGAAACGACCTTGCCGTTTTCAGCCCAGGTCTGCCCCGCCTGCGACGGATCGTCAATCGCCGCATGGCACAAGGTGTCGTTGCCTTGGACCTGATAGTTGGAGAAGTCCGCGAGCTGCGCGTCGTAATCGCGGCCCGACGCTTTGAAAGCCGCGCGCACGAAAGAGTCGTCGACCCATTTGTCGATGTCGAGATCCTTGACCATGTCGAGCTTCTTGAGAACCGCATAGTCCGTCTTCAGCGCGGCGATCCAGCGTGGCTTGATGGTTGGGTCGAGCGTGTCGATTCCCCCCGGGCCGAGGAAGATGTACGCTACCTGCTTATCCACCTTGGTCCACGATTGAACCTGCCGCGCCGCCTGCTCCGGATCGAGGCGGACCCAATCGTCAGCTTCCATCAACGCTCTGATGTAGGCGGTGACGATCTCCGGATATTTCTGGCCGAAGTCCCTGCGAATCACGACCCCATGAAAGGTCGGCTGTCCGGTTTCCGCGCCGTCGAATATCTTGCGTGCAAAGCCGCGATAGGGCAGTAGCTCGGCGAACGGCACAAAGTCCGCATGCGCGTCGATGCGGCTTTCCTGAATGCTGGTGCTGCCCACTTCCGGCGACTGATTCACGAGTGCGAAGTAGTCGCTGGGAAGATGCCGGCTCTGCAAGGCGGCGAGCAGCATGCCATGGGCAGCAGATCCGAACGGCACCGAAACGCGCTTGCCCTTTAGGTCGGCCAAATCGTAGTAAGGCGAATTCTTCGGCACGACTACACCGTTGCCGCCGCCATGCGCGTTATAGGCGATCACCGCGACGAGTTCCGTGTCGTTATGCGTGGCGTGCCCGGTCGCCCCGTTCACGAGCAGCGGATAGTCGCCCATCATGCCAATCTGGAGTTTGCCGGCAATCATGCCGTTGGTGATCGGCGGCCCGGACGTCGCGTTCTGCCAGGTCACGTTGTAGGTGACGTCCTTGTACTTTCCCGTGTGCGGCAAGTATTTTTCCAGCAGATGGAGCTGCTTGATGACTATGCCGCCCGTGACCGTATTGGTCGTGGTGTCTTGAGTGCCGATGCCAATGTCGATCGTTTCCGCCTGTGCGGCGTTTGCGCATGCCAGCGCAATCCCCATCGCCACGAGTGAAGCACTGCTCAACGCCCGGCCTACCAAAGCTCTGATTCGCATGATGCAACCCTAAGGGTGAGTGACATGAATCGGCTCCCTGCTCCGCCCATGTCGGACAGTGATAACCGGGACACCGCATGAGCGCCCGCGCGTGATCCAGCTAGAAACATCAACTGTCGGCATCGACCGTCTGTCTTTCGACGCAGCGCTGCGCAGAAAGGTGTCTCCTGGGTGATGCGGCTTTCGTATTCGAGCGGCACAGCGTGGCTCGCGCGAGCGGGCATCGGCTGCGTTGCTCTGTCGACATAACTCGTCATTACAAGTTGAGGCACTTTATGCAAGGCTCATGCCAAGGCGTATCGAGCAACCATCGCCCGCTTAGCCCACGTTTTTTCACGCTTTCCGGCGCCTCACGACGGCACGTAACTACGGTTCTCGGTGCACAAACGGTTTCGGGTTGGTGCATGCTTGCCGGGCATCAGACAAGCGAGTAGATCCATCGAAACGTATTGAAGCGAACGAACAGAGATACGCCGATAGCCAGCGTCATAAAAGGCGCAAGGCGCCTTGCCGCAACCTGCAACGCCGGCACGGGCGAGCCGGGGCTTGCCGTTCCGAACGAGCAAAGACAAAGCAAGACCGTGAGCACGCCCAGCATCCCCACGACGAACGTAATCTCGGACGGCGCGCGACCCACCATGACGCTCGAATAGACCACTACGTTGTCTATCGCCCCCGAACATGCGACGGCGGCCACCGTGGCGATGCGCCCTAACGCGCCACGGGGCGTAGCCTCCCGATACATCGCGTTTCCCCCGCGCGACTCATCGCGCCGACTCAATTGCGCGATTCGCTTAACCCCGGCAAAGAACGGCAGGACGCCGGCAAGGCCAACGAGCGGGGACTGCGTCACCCACCCCGAGCGCATGATCGCGATCGATATCGCCACCTGCGCCGCGACGCTGACGAATTGCCCTGCGACGATCTCCATCGCACGATAACGTCGGTTACTGAAAAAGCCGAGCAGCAATGCGTAGCCATCGACGTTGGTCGATATATAGGCGGCCGTCACGGGTACGATCAACGCAGGCGAAGCGTCCAATGTTCTCTCCGTTCCAAGGATCCAGTCGGTTAAGCATGGTCCGACGTCACGCCGCCATGACTCGTTCGCCAACTCATTATAACAAGACATGACATGTCACAATAAGCAAGGACGATGCCATCGATAAACCTCGGTTCGCGGGGGGATCCTTGATGCTGGCGCGCGCCAACAAAGTGCGGTTTAGCACCTATGCGAGTCATTCGCGCCAGAAATCTGTGCGCGGCGCGGCATGGCCGCTCCGATCTCCTAGGAAACGGAGATCGCAATGACACGCCATTTCATGTCATGACGTCTTGGGCGCGCCGTGCCTCGTGCGTCGATGCGGCGGTATAATCCGCCATTCTCAAAGCTGCATCGTGCAATCTCCCGTGCGCCCGCCCATCGACCATGCAGACAAGCCAGATCACCTTCGAACCGGACTCGCCCGTTCCGCTCTATCAGCAAATCAAAGATACGCTGCGTAGCGGCATCCTCGACGGCAAATACCCGCCGCATAGCCGCATGCCTTCGGAGAGCGAACTACAGGCGATGTTCGAGGTGAGCCGCATCACGATCCGCCAGGCGCTCGGCGATCTTCAGAAGGAAGGGCTGATCTTCAAGGTGCATGGCAAGGGTTCATTCGTGTCGCAGCCGAAAGCGGTGCAGAACATAACCTCGCTGCAAGGCTTCGCCGAAGCCATGTCGAGCGAAGGACACGAAATCGTCAATCGCGTAATCTCTTTTACCTTTGTTCCGGCTAGCGTGGAGGTCGCTTCGAAGCTCATGCTTCCCGAAGGCGCGAAGGTGGCGGAGATTCATCGTGTGCGTCTGCTCAACCGCGAGCCGACATCCTACGAAATAACGTTCTTGCCCGAATTCCTCGGCAAAAAACTCATGCGCGCCGACCTTGCCACGCGCGACATTTTTCTGATGCTCGAAAACGATTGCGGCCTTGCTTTGGGTAGCGCCGACCTGAGCATCAACGCGATACCCGCGCGCCCCCCTATTGCTCGCGCGCTCGAGATCAAGCGCGACGTGCCCGTGCTGCGCGTCGAACGGCTAACGCACGAAAGCAACGGGCACCCTGTCGACTTCGAGCACCTGTATTTCAAGGGGGACACGTTTCAGTTCCGGTTGCGAGTCAATCGCGAACGTCCTGCGAAAGGTCGTCGAAAAGGTTAGGGTGTAATGCCTACGCCGAGCGGGGGCCGAGCCGGCGCCTGAGTTGCGGCGCCAGCGCGCTTATCGCAGGCGAACGCGGGCGCCGAATATCATGCGAACTGCGGGCCGAACCGCGTTGCGATATGCTCGTTCGAATCGAACAGCTCGCGCAGAATCGCGCTCGTGCAACCGGGTTGCACGTACAGATAAAACGCGACTTCCGGCAGGCGCGGCAACCCATCCGCTTCCGTCAACACGCGCATATTCGCGTCGAGCAATTCCGTCGTGCGGGCAGTCACCCCCAAACCGGCGCTGATGGCGGCCTTGATGCCCACAAGCGTCGGCGAGATATAGCTGGTTCGCCACAGAATGTGACGCGCGTCCAAACACGAGATCGACACCTGGCGAAACAGGCTCAGCTCGTCGGCCATCACCAACGGCACCGGCGCGGTTGGATCGAAGATGAAGTCCTCCGCGCAGATCCACACCATCGGCGAGGTGCGCAGCTTGATGCCCGGAAACGCGTCGTCGTAGCGGGTGGAGATCGCCAGATCCAACTCGTTCTCTCGCAGCGCCTCCATGAGAAACGGGCTGCGCCCGACGTTGATCTCCATCTGCAATTCGGGTGAGAGCTTCGACAACCGCCGCAACAGATTCGGCAGGATCGACTCCGCCACGTCATGCGGCGAACCGATGCGAATTTTTTCGATCGGCCCGCGGGTTTGTATCACCTGCACCGCCTGGTCGTTCAACGCCAGGATCTTGTGCGCATAGGCAATGAGCCGCGCCCCATCGGGCGTCATCGACTTGTGGCGACCGCGCTTTTCGAATAACGCACAGCCCATCTCCTGCTCGAGCCGCTGCATCTGCTGCGTCACCGCCGACTGCGTGCGGCCGACCCGTTCGGCCGCCGCCGCGAACGTCTCATGCTGCGCGATCGCCACGAAAGTACGCAACAGATCGATATCGAGGTTCCGCATCGCCCGCCTCGCTCACTTCAGAAGTATTAATGCTTTCGCGTCAAAAATTAAATTGTCGCGGGTCATTCTCGCGATAACCTGCTCGACACTCAAGCGAAATTTAATGAATGTCCGCCCGCGGCGGCGCACATTCCCGCCCCCCGGGGCGCCGCCGGAACGGGAAATCAGCTTCATTCGATCGGAGACGAAAGACCATGTGGCAACGACAACTGGCTGTCCTTATCCTCACCACGATCGCCACCGCCGGTCTCGCGCATGCGGACGCGCTGGCCGACATCAAGGCGCGCGGCACGCTGGTCTGCGGCACGCAGAACGCCAGCGAGCCTTATGCCTTTCCCGATACCGCCACACGGCAGATCGTCGGTTTCGATGTGGATGTGTGCCATGCCCTCGCACAGGGCCTCGGGGTGAAACTCGAGCAGCGCGGTCTGTCGACCGAGGCGCGCATCGCCGAACTGAAGACTCACCGGGTGGACGTGCTAGCCGCCGCCATGGCCTGGATGCCCGCGCGCGCGGCCCAGGTGGACTACAGCGACCAGTACTTCGTCGCGCCCATTCGTGTGCTGGTGCGCGCCGATTCGCCCCTCCAGACGCTCGATCAACTCGCGGGCAAGAAAATCGCCGCATCGGAAGGTTCGAGTTCGGCGGCGGTGGCCGTCACACGCCTGCCCGATTCGAACCTGCTGACCTTCCACGACATTTCCTCCGCCTATCTCGCGCTGCAACAGCATAAGGTGGACGGCCTGGTCGCCGGCCAATTGATCCTCGCGCGCTTCGCCAATGAGGCGGCGAAGAACCACGGCCAGCAATTTCGGCTGCTCGCCGCCCCCGTGTTCGAGGAACGCTGGGGCGTCGTGATGAACAAGAACGAACCCGCCCTGATGGCGGCCGTCAACAAGATCCTGCTCGATTACGAGAAGAACAACGGGTTGCAGACGAGCTTCGACAAGTGGCTCGGCGCGAACTCGGTCTATAAGTTCACGCGCAATTACAGGGTCGAGCCAATCAAGGCTCAATAAACCCACCGACCATGTTCGATCTCTCGTTTCTGCTCGAAGAGGGCCACCTGACGCTGTTGCGCAACGGCGTGCTGACCACGGTGCGCCTGTTCGTCGTATCGGGTTTGATGGCGAGCGCGATCGGCATCGCGCTCGCCACGCTGCGCGCGCTGCCCATCCGCATCTGCAAAGCACTCGTCGTGGCGATCGTCGAATACCACCGCAACGTGCCCGTGCTAGTGCAAATTCTCGTCTGGTATTTCGGGGTGCCGCAGGTCTTGCCTGAAGCGCTCAAGCTATGGATCAACGCGGGCAATACCGAGTTCTTTCTCGCCGCCGTCGCGCTTTCGCTGAACTCGGGCGCTTTCGTCTCCGAGGACATCCGCTCGGGACTGCGCGCCATACCGTACACCCAGCACGAGGCCGCGTGGTCCATCGGCCTCACGTATCTGCAGTCGTTGCGCTACGTGATCCTGCCGCAGGGCATCGGAGCCGCGCTGCCCGCGCTCGTCAATCAAGCCCTGCTGTTGTTCAAGAACAGTTCGTTGGCGATGGCCATCGGCGTGCATGAGCTGCTCTATCGCACGAAGCAAATCGACAATTTGACGTTTCGCACCTTCGACATCTTCCTCGTGGCCACCGTCCTATATCTGATCGGCACGCTCGCACTGATGGCGCTTGCGGAACACTTCGCCAAACGCCGCACAGCGCCCATGGGAGTTTGACGTCATGTTCGACATCCTCCATGACCACCTGGCGCTGTTCCTCGTCGGCGCATGGCCACACGGCCCTCTCGGTGGTGTGGCGAACACGCTGGTTCTGGCGGCGCTTGGCCTCGTCGCGTCGTTTCCGCTCGCGATCGCTGTCGGCATGGCGCAAGTCTCGCCTTGGCGTTGGCTGCGCACCGGCGCCGACGCGTGGACGCGTCTAGTGCGCGGCATCCCGCTGCTGCTGATCATCTTCTGGGCGTATTTCGCGGTACCGCTGCTGGTGGGCGCGGAAGTCTCGGCCTTCACCACCGCGGTATGCGCGATCATCGTCTATGAGAGCGCGTTTCTCGCGCAGATCGTGCGCGCGGGCCTCGAGAGCCTGCCGCGCGGACAGATGGAGTCGGCACGCTCGATCGGCCTCTCGTGGCTGCAGAGCATGCGCCATGTGCAATTGCCGCAAGCGCTCGCCAACATGCTTCCGTCGATCGTGAATCAATCCGTATCGATCATCAAGGCCACCTCGCTCGCCTACGTGATCGGCGTCCCCGAACTCACCTATTCGGCGGCGCAGGTGAACACGATCACGTTGACCAAGCCCTTGCAAACGTTCCTCCTGCTCGCGGCATTCTATTTCGTGCTGTGCTTCACGCTGTCCCGCTTCGCCGGATGGATGGAGCGCCGCATCGCCCGGCGTCGCCTCGGGCTCGCATAACCAGGAGACGACTACGCCATGCTCCAATTCGAGAACGTCGACAAGTATTACGGCGCCCACCACGTCCTAAAGGGCATCGACGCGAAGATCGAGCGCGGCGAAGTCCTCGTGGTGTGCGGTCCGTCGGGGTCGGGGAAATCGACGCTGATCCGCACCGTCACCCGCCTCGAAGCGATTCAGGGCGGACGCATTCTGTTCGAGGGGCGCGACGTCGCAGCGGCGGACAGCAACGTCAACCGGCTGCGGGCGCGAATCGGTTTCGTGTTCCAGAGCTTCAACCTGTTCCAGAACCTTTCCGTGCGGCAGAACCTCATGCTCGGGCCGATCAAGGTCCTCGGCTTGTCGCGCGATGCCGCCCTCGCCCAGGCAGAGACGCTGCTCGCCAAGGTTGGCCTTGCAAACAAGATCGACGCGATGCCCGCAAACCTTTCCGGCGGCCAACAACAGCGTGTGGCGATCGCTCGAGCACTGGCGATGAAGCCGCCGCTCATGTTGTTCGACGAGCCGACCAGCGCGCTCGATCCCGAAATGGTGCAGGAAGTGCTACAGGTGATGCGTGCGCTCGCCGACGAAGGCATGACGATGATGATCGTCACTCACGAGATGGGCTTTGCACGGGAAGTGGCAAGCCGCGTCTGGTTCATGGATCACGGCCAATTGCTAGAAGACGCCCCGCCCGCACGGTTCTTCGATCATCCCGCTCATGCGCGCGCTCAGCGGTTCTTGCAGGACGTGCTGCGCCCCGCGCCTCGCGCTGCCATGCTGACCGACTGAGCGCTCGATCGCCTCGGTCACCCTAACGACTCAACGATTCAACGACTCATCTTTCTCAATACCGTCCGGAGAATGCCGTCATGTCCGCGCCGTCCCTACCCCAACAACGTCAGGCCGCCGTCGCCGCATCCATTGCCGCGATGAAGTCCACGCTGGCACGCGAGGGCGAAACTCGCACTGCGCTGGCGGCTGTGCTCGAAGAAGTCAAAGCCCTCGCCGCAAACCGTGCCTACTGGCAAGAGACCGAGTTTCCGCCGCCGGCGGCGGGCGAGTTGCAGGCGCGCTATCTGATTTCGGAGGACGCGGATCAAACCTTTGCGCTGTATTTGAATGTCATGCGCCCCGGCAAGAAGATCACGCCGCACAACCATACGACGTGGGCCTGCATCGCCGCGGTCGAAGGCACCGAGTACAACTATGTTTATCGCCGCACCGACGACGGCACGATCGCTGGCGTCGGCACACTCGAGATGACCGACACTGTAGTCGTCGATCCAAGTAACGGCATCGCGCTCGCGGCAGACGACATTCATGCCGTCGAGATCAAAGGCAATGCGCCGATACGCCATCTGCACATGTACGGCCGTGCCCTCGAAACGTTGACCGAGCGCGTGACCTTCGATCTGGCCACCGGTCGATATCGGATCATGGACATCGGCGTCAAAACGCGCCGCTGAACCGCGTTCCGGTCCCGGGGCGCGCCGCGGCCGCTGCGGGACGCGTCTCGCCCGATGCCCCTTCGTGCCTGCCACCGCGGCGTCGCTCGCGGTGTGGTCCCGCTCATCCTTTCGATTTGAACTCTTACCGTCATGACATCGCTGGTTACCGCAAAAGAACTGAAAAACTGGCTGGACGACGGCGCCGAAATCGCGCTATTCGATGTGCGCGAGCATGGCCAGTACGGCGAGGCCCACTTGTTCTATGCCGTGCCCTTGCCGTTCAGCCGCCTCGAAATCGACGCCCCGCGCCTCGCGCCGCGCCGGGCGGCACGCATCGTCGTATACGACGGCGACGGCACCGTGGCGTTCGATGCCGCCGGTCGCCTCGCGGCACTCGGCTATACCGACGTATACGTACTGGAAGAAGGCGTCCGAAGCTGGACGCGCGCGGGCTACACGTTGTTCGCCGGCGTGAACGTGCGGTCCAAGGCCTTCGGCGAACTCGTGGAAGCGACCTTCCATACGCCCCGCGTCACTGCGCGAGACCTTACGGCGATGCGCGACTCGGGCGCCGAGGTCGTCATCGTCGACGGGCGTCCGGTCAACGAATACCTGAAGATGACGATTCCGTCATCGATCTGCTGCCCGAACGGAGAACTCGGTTACCGCATCCGCGAACTCGTGCCGAATCCGGACACGCCCATCGTCGTCAATTGCGCGGGACGCACCCGCAGCATCATCGGCGCGCAGACGCTGATCAATCTGGGCCTATCGAATCCCGTCATGGCGCTCGAGAACGGCACGCAAGGCTGGTTTCTCGAGGACTACCCGCTCGAGCATGGCGCTGCGCGCCGCTACCCCGATACGGTCACGCCCGCCGCCGTCGACGACATGCGACGCGCGAGCCGTCGGTTGGCCCAGCTCTTTGCCGTTCCCGAGATCGACAGCGCAACACTCGCGCGCTGGGTCAAAGAAGGCGCGCACAGCTTATTCCTATGCGACGTCCGCACGCCGGAAGAATTCGCCGAAGGCAGCTTGCCCGGCGCACAACATACGCCCGGCGGCCAATTGATCCAGGCGACGGACCAATACGTCGGCGTGCGTCATGCGCGACTCGTGCTCTTCGATGCCGACGGCGTACGCGCAGCCATCGTCGCCGGCTGGTTGCGCCTGATGGGGCATGACGCCTATGCCCTGCGCGACGGCATCGCAAGCGGCGCATCATTGCCGGCGCAGGCTGCCGCTGTGCCGGCCGCGCTCCCCCATGTCAGCGTCGCGGCACTGGCCGATGCGTTGGCGGCGGGCGCGGTTCAAGTCGTCGATCTTCGGCCGAGCATGGCGTATCGATGTGGTCACATACCGGGCTCGAAGTGGGCCATTCGTTCGCGCCCCCCCGCATTCGATGCCGATCGGGATATCGTGCTGGTGGCCGATGACGATCGCATCGCGGAACTCGCGGCCGCTCACTGGCGCGGGCGCGCGCCGAACGGCGATGCACGGACGATGCTGCTATCCGGCGGTCTTGCGGCGTGGACGGCAGCGGGTCACCCTGTCGAAGTCACGCCAGAGCTGCCCGCCGACAGCGAATGCATCGACTATCTGTTCTTCGTGCATGACCGGCATGATGGAAACAAGGCGGCGGCCCGGCAATACCTTGCTTGGGAAACGGGCCTGCTCGCGCAACTCGATGCGCAGGAGCTGAGTGGGTTCAAGCTCGGTGCGCATGCCATGCAGTCCTAGCGGTCGCTGGCAACGGGTCACATGAGATCGAATCGTCCGGACGCTCCACGTCCGGGCACTACACGCAGACCAGACATGTCGTCGAAACCTTCATCGCAAGCTCAAGCCACGCTCCTCGTCACAGGCGGCAGATCGCCCGCTTTCGAGGGCGGTCGTGCCGTCAATCCATCCGTCGTGCGCTCGTCCACCGTGCTGTTCGAATCGATGGACGCAATGGAAGACGCACGCCGCAGGCGCAACAAAGAGCGGATGTTCACGTACGCGGCGCGCGGCAATCCCACCGGCTTCGCACTGGAGGATGTCGTCTCGCAACTCGAAGGCGGCTATCGGACGCGGCTGTTCCCGACCGGATTGGCGGCAATTTCAATGGCGTTCATGGCGTTCGTGCGCCCCGGCGATCATGTCCTGATCGCCGACTGTGTCTATCAGCCGCTGCGCCAGTTCGTCGACACGTTCCTGCGGCCCTGGGGTGTCGAGGTGACCTACTTTCTCGCCGACGGCAGTGACGTTGCAGAGAAGATCCGCCCTGTGACGAGGCTCGTTTATGTCGAATGCCCGGGATCGCTTGTCTACGAAATGTGCGACCTGCCGGCGCTGGCCGAGATTGCGCATCGCCATGGTGCGCTGCTGGTTGCCGACAATACCTGGGGCTCCGGTATGCAATACCGGCCGCTGCAACTCGGCGCCGATGTCTCGGTGATGGCAGCGACCAAATACCTGAGCGGGCACTCGGATGTCATGATGGGCACGCTGACCACGACACAGGATGCGTGGCAACCGGTGGCCACGATGTGCGACGCTCAAGGCGTGGCGGTCAGTCCCGACGACGCCTACCTCGTGTTGCGTGGCACACGCACGCTCGCCGCCCGCTTGGCGACGCATGAACGTCATGCGCTTGAAGTTGGGCAGTGGTTGATGGCGCATCCCGCCGTGGCACGGGTGTATTGTCCAGCGCTCCCCGATCACCCTGGCCACCCGCTGTGGCAACGTGACTGCACCGGCACGAATGGCCTGATCTCCTTCGAGTTGGTCAATGCCGATCGGACCGCGGCGGCTTCGTTCGTCGATGCGCTCGAACTGTTCGGCATCGGCGCATCTTGGGGAGGGTTCGAAAGCCTGGCCACCGTCGCCAATGTCGCGAACGCTAGAACGTGCACCGATTGGTCCAACGCCGGGCCCATCGTGCGTCTTCACATTGGTTTGGAGGACCCGCAAGATCTCATCGACGATCTCGCGCGGGGGTTTGCGGGAATTGAGAATCGGCTGTGAATACGTTACGCGCGGCAGCTCGGCGCAGTCACTGCGCACACTGAATACAAGCCACCGCGCCCCCCCCCCGCCGCTAGCGGGAACCCGCACGGTCCCCGGCTGCGAGCCGGAGCATTCCGCTTCATCGCGCCTCGCACCGCTTTGGGATCCGCTCTCCCGCCGTTGATCGTTGATTGTTGTCGCCCAGACAACACGGTGAGCGCCTTTGCAGGGCTACTGCCGCCAGGCGAGCACGCCTAGGATTCGTCCTGACGGTGGCCGCACACGCCGCCTCAGGTAGGCCAGATAACACGACGCCGTTACCCAGCCGTGCGAGCTCGCGCAGCGCGCGGCACTGCCTTGCTCGAGCGCATGGCGCCCGTCGCCCGTCGCAACGGTAAGCGTCGTTGCGATGCGTGTTACGAAGCACCGCACCAACCGAGGAGCAACCCGTGACAGAAGAAGATATCCGCGACAACGCATTTGCGATGCCGGTGCACAATCCGGCTTATCCGCGTCCGCCCTTCCGCTTTATCGGTCGAGAGTATTTCATCATCTCGTACGAGACGGACATGAGTGCGCTCAGGGCAGTCGTACCTGAACCTCTAACGGTCGACCAGGCAATCGTCCATTACGAATTCATCCGCATGCCCGATTCGTCCGGGTTCGGCGACTACACCGAAAGCGGCCAGGTGATCGGCGTGCGGGATGAGGACGGCAATCGAGCCAACTTCACGCACGCAATGTATCTGGACGACGAAGGCCCGATCGCGGGCGGACGCGAAATCTGGGGCTTTCCCAAGAAGCTCGCCTCGCCCAAACTCTGCGTTGACGGCAAGGACACCTTGCTCGGCACGCTCGACTACGGAACGCAGCGCATCGCCACCGGAACGATGGGTTACAAGTACCGCCCGCTCGAGACGGCGGCCGAGCGCCGCAAGCTAGCCGACACGCCCAACTATCTGCTCAAGGTCATCCCGCATGTCGACGGTTCGGTACGCATTTGCGAATTGGTCCGCTTCTTTCTGCGCGACGTCGAAGTAACCGGCGCATGGGCCGGGCCCGCAGCACTCGAGTTACATCCGCACGCACTCGCGTCGGTTGCCGATCTGCCGGTTCGCAAAGTCATCGGCGCGCGTCACGTCATTGCCAATCTCACGCTCGATGTCGGCGAAGTCGCTTATGACTATCTCGCCCCTACCGAGCCGGTGCGGCTCGCGGCCAATCAATAGGCACTCAACGGAGGACATATGACATTGAGGGATAAAGTCGCGCTCGTTACCGGAGCGGCAAGCGGGATCGGCGAAACGTGCGCGCGCAAGCTCGCCGCAGACGGCGCAACGGTCGTGATCGCCGATCTGAACCTCGTGAACGCTCAAAAGGTCGCCGACGGCATTGTTGCTAACGGCGCAAGGGCGATCGCCCTTGCAATGGACGTCACCAGCGAAGAAGCGGTCAATGCCGGCGTAGCCGAAACGGTGACCCGGCTGGGCCGCCTCGACGTGCTCGTCTCGAATGCAGGTATACAGATCGTCAACCGAATTGAAGACTATTCGTTCTCCGATTGGAAAAAGATGTTGGCGATACACCTGGACGGGGCGTTCCTCACGACCAAGGCCGCGCTCAAGCATATGTATGCGTCCAACACATGTGGCGCGGTGATCTACATGGGCTCGGTCCATTCGCACGAGGCGTCGCCACTCAAGTCGGCCTACGTGACCGCCAAACACGGACTTCTCGGGCTTGCTCGTGTCGTCGCAAAAGAAGGCGGCCCACGCGGCGTGCGCGCGAATGTCGTGTGTCCGGGTTTCGTGCGGACGCCGTTGGTCGACAAACAAATCCCCGAGCAAGCACAGGCACTGGGAATCTCCCCGCAGCAAGTGGTGAAGGACGTGATGCTCAGGGAAACGGTGGACGGCGGGTTTACATCGCTTGCCGACGTCGCCAACACCGTTGCATTCCTCGCCGGCTTCGAATCGAACGCGCTCACCGGCCAATCGATCGTGGTCAGCCACGGCTGGTTCATGCAGTAAGGAGACAACCATGGATTCGCGCCAGCGCAACACGCTGCAGCCGCCGCATCGCATCAAGCTTCCCGCATATGACGAAATCGGACTCGTGCTGCAGGGCGGCGGCGCACTGGGTTCCTATCAGGCCGGCGTATACGAGGGTATGGCCGAGATGGGCGTGGAACCGACACGAATCTCCGGGGTATCCATCGGCGCGCTCAATACGGCGATCATCGCGGGCAATGCGCCCGCCGACCGCGCGGAGGCACTGCGCAGCTTCTGGAACACCATCAGTCAGCCCACCGATGTTTTTTCACATGTCGGCGCGAGCATCCCGGCCTGGGCGGGGCTCGCGGAAATCGGGCGAAAGTGGTCAAGCGCATGGGCCGCAACGCGCACACTGATGGAAGGTCAGCGCGGGTTCTTCACCCCTCGCATGCATGTCCCTTTTTCAGGGATCGGTACGAAGCGTCCTGATCAAGTCAGCTATTACGACACGTCCGCGTTGCGCGAAACGCTTTTGCAGCATGCAAACTTCGACCGCATCAACGACGGGAACATTCGCGTATCGGTTGGCGCGGTCAACGTGCGCACGGGCAATCTCGTCTACTTCGACAATTCGAAAATGCGTCTGGCGCCGGAACACTTCATCGCATCCGGCGCACTACCACCCGGTTTTCCGGCTGTCGAGATCGATGGGGAATTCTACTGGGACGGGGGACTGGTTTCGAATACGCCGCTCACCGAGATCATCAGGGAAAGCCAGCACAAGAACACCCTCGTTTTCCAGATCGATCTGTGGAGTTCGCGAGGCAAGCTGCCAGGCGACCTCCTCGACGTCAGCGAGCGCACCAAGGATATTCAGTATTCCAGCCGGACGCGAGCGATCACCGCGTTCATGTCGCAAAACCAGAAGCACGCGCAAATGATCAAGGCGCTGCTCGAGCATATTCCTGAAAAGGTGCGGCTGGCACACCCGTTGTTGCAGGAGGCTCAAAAAACGGCAAACGGCAGTGCCGTGAACGTCGTGCATCTGATCTATAAGAACAAGGCATTCGAAGGGCACTACAAGGACTATGAATTCAGCAAAGATACGATGCGCGAGCATTGGGCGAGCGGCCTAGAGGATATTCGCCGTTCGTTCGGGCACCCCGATTGGTTCGATATCCCGAGCCGCAAAATCGGCTTCGTCACGCGGGACGTGCATCGATACCGGCAAGAGGTCAACGAAAGCGACGGGCTCGGCAAGCAAGCTTCGCCGCCATCGATACGCTCGCCGGAGGAAGCCCTGTCTGGCGCGAAGTAGCGCGTATCGAATCGCTCGCTCGGTCGCGGCCTCATATGCCGGTGGATTCGGAGCCGGCCTCGGACAGCTCCGCTTAGGCGCGGAGACGCTCGATCATCGAGACGGGTATGTGCAAACCACAAGGAGAGCACCATGTTGTCGCATGAATTGATCGCGCGCTACGGCACGTTGGCCGTATTTCTGAATGTGCTCGGTGCTTCGCTTGGTTTGCCTTTGCCTGTCATACCGACATTGATCACTGTTGGGGCAGCCATTGCGCTCGTCGCACATGTTGCATCGTCGACCTTGTTGCATTTCGCGGCGATACTAGGCGCTGCCGTGATCGGCGGCGTGCTCGGCGACCTGGTCTGGTTTCAGGGCGGCAAGCGGTATGGCGAACGCACGCTTCACACCGTCTGCAAACTGTCGCTGTCTCGCGAAACCTGCGTCAGAAACACGGAACGCTTTTTTGGCCGCTGGGGCGTCCGCGTGCTGGTCGTTGCGCGGTTCGTGCCTGGTCTGTCGCTTGTCGCCGTACCACTGTGCGGCGCGATGGCCGTCAAGCTGCGTTCGTTTGTCTTGCACGATTGCGCCGGCGTTGCGCTGTGGGCGGCCGTTGGACTGGCAATCGGCGCAATGTTCGCGTCGCAGATCGACGTGGTTTTCGCATTGATCTCCCGTTTCGGCGGGGGGGCGTTGATCGTGATCGGCATCGCGCCGGTGCTCTACGTATCGTATCGCCACGGCCGAAAGCGCTTGCTGGCTAAGGCGCTAGAGAAGGCTCGAGTCAGCGCCGCCGAACTGCACGCCCTGCTCTCAAACAATCCGCGGCCCGTCGTGTTGGACATCCGCTCTCTCCAGCGAAGAATGCTCGATCCGTTCGTCATTCCGGGCGCAGTACTTACCGATGAACGGCAACTGCAGCAAATCGTCCAGCGTT
>Ga0157369_10000314_pt1 | contig 65179 bp, 70 predicted proteins | sample C25metaG_FD_113461 | JGI IMG/M metagenome (GOLD analysis project Ga0157369, IMG submission 113461) | Corn rhizosphere microbial communities from Kellogg Biological Station, Michigan, USA - C2-5 metaG | ecosystem: Host-associated > Plants > Roots > Rhizosphere > Soil | place: USA: Michigan... | reverse complement strand
CATTGGCCTGCTCGATGGCAGTCGAGATAGCATCCTCGATACAAACAACAGCAAATGCTTGGAAGTCACGAAGATTGCTGTTGGGGAATTCATCTACAGCGCGGAAAAGGCCGAGGTTTCCTTCCTGAATCAAATCCAACACGGAAAGGCCACTCGATGCGTGCCGCTCCGCAACTGGCAGAACTAGGTGGAGGTGGCTTTCGATCAAGCGTATTTTTGCAAGTTCTCCCGGGTCGCCCATTTGTCTTGCTGCTTGGAACAGATGAGTCGCTTCTTCTTTCGTCAAAGGCAGAACGTTTAGCAAGCTCTCTTCGATAAACTTCCACTGGGTCATCTTCGCTCAGCGCCATACCGATTTCCTCCCCAATAGCAGATGACAGGAGAAATGGTACCGCTTCAGCTCGATTGTTCAAATCAGGCAACATCACGTTTACGCCCTCGCACAATACTCACTGACAACGCGCCGTGAAGTATGTGTAGTTAAGGGGGTAAAAGTTTGCGGTACCAGTCACGTCGCCATATCCGTTGAGGCCGGTAACGCCCACATAGATGGCATTTGGGACAATGATCTCCTTGAATACTCCGTTGATGTAGATAAACGAATGTGCAATGCTGTTGCTGTCGTAGTAGCTACCGACGATTGCACCCGAGCTGTTGATATCGTCCAGCCTCGTACCGGAATTGGGATCTGCTTTAGGATTGTCCAGCGTCGTGTAAACGCCATTCTGCAGAACAAAGCCATGGCCGAGGCGCTGCGTGTCCAAGTAGCCGCCGACAATTACACCCGTGTCGCTGATGCTGCCTGCACTTGTTGAAATCGATCCCGGATAGTGGATGCTCGTTAATACACCATTCTTGAGTTGGAAGGCGCCAAAAGTACCGGAGGGGGTAGTGTAATTCCCCACAATCGTGCGCCAATAGTTGATTCCCGTAAGCCAGGTTCTGTCTGCACCGGGATAGTCCACGCTTAGGGCAGTGGAGCCAGAAAGCACGAAGCCGTGATTATGGAATTATGGGGACATGCGTTGCACAGCTTTTGCGATTGTGCGCTATCCCAGTAGTTGCCTACGGTATCGCCTAGCGCGTTGCGCTTATTGAACCAAGTCTGTGAAGAATTCGGGAAGTCGTACGTTGTGAAGCCACCGTTCGAGGAACGGATGAACCCCTGCCAAGTGGGATGATTCGGGGAGGCGGTTACCCCAACCACCGTGCCCCAACGATTGATAGCCGTGGAATAGCCAGTGGAGAAGAACTGAAAATTTGTACAAGTTGCGTTTTGGGCACCGCAGAGTACCGTAGCGAACAGAAGCGGAAACACGGACAAAACACGCACGCGGGAAGGCATATAGGCACCTCAGTTCCCACAAAGATGCTGTCCCAAGTAGGCCCGTTGTCCCGCTGTTTTAGGGGCGGTCGTGGCCGCTCCCCACTTAACTGTCCCTGTTTCGTTTCTGTTGTATGCGAGTCGTGACGTGCCGCATCCAGACTGGGTTGAAAGTGATTTCCGCTGGAATGCGAAACCGGAGCTAACGGTCCAACATTTCAACAAGGTGTTCTGATGCTGCTACCGCTTCTTCCGAAAGGCGTGGGGTAGCAATCTGAGCTTCCGGGACTCTTGAATGCATGACAATGCTAAAAACCCACACGAGCCCTGCCAGTACATCTGAACTCTGCTCAATGATGTCCACGTAAAAACCATGACGACCCATCATGGCATTGAGCAACAGGCAGCCAGCAGCACCCCCCGTGTCACTGATGACTATACCTAGAGCAACTCCGGCAGGTAGTATGCCCCACGAAACCCCTACAGCCCGTGACACAACCAGCAACACAACTAGCCACGCTACTTCCATCACACTCGAGGCAACGATGACCGAGCACTCCACCTTCCATGCACGGATAGGCACATTTTGAGGAAGCATGGCGGCGACGATCGTTGCAAGCAAGATGATTACAGCTGCGCTCCAACGAGGCAAAGGTCGGAAGAGATTCGCCAGCGAGGAGCGCGACAGGACGACCTTACTCCACAATTCGTAGATTACGGCTATTCCAAGAAAAAGCATCGCAATGGAATACGCAACCACGAGCCAATCGTAAAGAGCTGCAAGGCGCGGGAAGGTGCCCCACAGCAAAAAAAGAACCCCAAAGAACAACGTACTGCAGACACTGAGGCCCAAGGAGCTAAAAAACATGGGCAGGCTGCCCAAATGCTTTTTCCAACAACCGAGACCTACGACCACCGCAAACAAAGCATTGGCCGTAATCCAGACAGAATAATCCAGTATTCGCATCGCGGTTTTTGCGTACGACTATTGTACTCAGCCGACTTCGGGGCTGGCCATTAGTCCAGTTATTTTAGGGCACGCACTTTTGTAATCGGAAATCAACCCGATTGAGACAGGAGTCGAAGAACTGCCAAACTGGTCATGAAACGAGACCTTCCCCCGAGGTAACGATTATGCCCGCAGAAGTAGAGTCTTCGATCTCCGCACCAGTTATTATTCATTCCCAACTCGTTCTGCCAAGGCCTAGTGTCCGGCTTTCAGCTCCGGTAGAAGATTGGGAGAACTTGTGGGTTCGCGTTAATCGCATTTGTGATGAATATATGCCAGAACCTTTTGAGGCGTTCCGTCCGTTTTGACTCCGCCTCCCCAAAAAGGTTCTGCGGTAGGAAGTCATCACGAGAAGACTAGACACCATGACTCCTTGGAGACGTACTCGAGGGACTGGCAATCTTCCGCCTTCAACCATCGAACGCCGTAGTGAGCGCTATCTGCTAAACAGCCGCCTGACTGCCATGATTCACGGCGGACAGCAGGAAGCCAGAATACAGACTCATGCGTTGGATATCAGCGAAGGCGGAATCGGGACTCTTTCTCTTGAGGGCTGGGGAGCTGGCGTTCATGTCGATTTGAACGTATCGCTTCCCCCGGAGAGTGCTCGTCTAGAAATACAAGCCATTGTGCGACACCAGACGGGCGTGAGATGCGGGTTGGAGTTCGTGGATGTGTCGCCTGGGCAACAACAAACACTGCGCGACGTCTGCAAATTTCTGGCGGGCCGCCCACTCAGGCCAGGGACACCCAAGACCCTCTCATGAAGGTGCGACGGGGAAGTATGCGCTCTTGGCTGAAATGCGCCAACATGGCATTCAGGTACTCACGGATTTCCTTCAGACGCCTGGGGGCTTTGGGCCTACTCTGTTAGCCCAAAGACGAACGTGCGATCCCAGATTTGTATCCAAGATTCTCTCTTCCGCTGGCTGCGATCATTGCGAAGCGGAGACGGGCAGAGTTGCGCCGGCCGGTGATGGTTGTTTTGCCGGGAGGAGTGCAAGCAGCGCGACTCCAATCACGCCCATGATCACAATGTCCTGGGGGCTATCCTTCCTGTGCATCCCGTGCGCCACTGCCTGCGCCGACATGATTGTCATCGTGATCCCATGCGCAAGGCTTGACCACGCCCCGCAGGCGATCATCAAACGATGCTTGGCCGGCTGCTTAGCGGCCACCAACAAACAGACCCCAAGCGCCGTGTTAAGGCTCAGGAACATCGGCATGACGTCACTATGCCCGTTAAGCCACCTAAGGTGCCACAGATCGTCGAACAGGATGTAGCCACAAAGGGAATAAAACAGGCCCACCAACACCAACACGACTTGTAAGGCGCGCTCACGCTTCATATCATCCTCCGTTTTGTTCTATGCCAAGGTTATTACCACCTTTACATCCGATTGTGGAGCACGCTCGAGTTCCCTTTGTCCCGGTCTCGCCAGAAACGTGACCAGTCTCTGAATCGTGACAACACGAGCGCTGTGATCAAACGGGCACTTCTTCCCCAAGGTTATACGACGAGCCGGGCCCGAAAGTCTCACTTTCTTGAAGGTCGGCCTGACAAAGGGTTCTCGTGGCGACTGGTCGCAAAAAGACCGTTTCCTTTAGTACGAGCGTCAAGGCGTGCCTCAGCGCGACACGTTCTCGATGCCAGGACCGGATAATGACTTGGAGAGGTATCGGTTTCTGTGTGCTTGGATCACGAGCGACGCAAATGGGATCGATGAGAGCGGTGACCACCGATGGTGACTACCCTCTGTCGTTCCAGTGTGCGCTAATCTCTCGTCCAGTTTTCCCGGTAGCTAGCAATGGCGCACGCTAGCGTACATCGCGACATGTAACGACATTTGCTGCAAGTTGTTGATTCTACGTCGAAGTACAACGCGTAATCATTAGGTTGAAGGTTCGATTCCTTCCACGTTCACCATTTCTAAAAGACTTAGCTCGGTTTGCGCTCCGTTTAGCGCTAAACGAACGCGAAGGGGCGAGAAATGGCTCTACTTAGAAAGTGTGCCGCACTCCATAACACTGACCCGAACGTTAACGGGAGCGTAGCAATCGTTCAGCTCACCTTGAACGAGCATTTTCAGATCCTGATTTTCAGATCCAGATTTTCAGATCCAGACTTTCAGATCCAGCAGATCACAATAGCGGTTCCCGGTAGCCAGAACTACTCCATCGCTTTGTCCGACACCTTCAAGAGCAAAGGGTCGTATCGTCCCGACAGGATCCCAGGGAAAGTTCGTGCCTTCACTATGAGCTGGAATCTGAACCTGGTAATCCCGGTCTTCAAAAAAAGCTGCGATGCCGAAGCCTGCAAGTTGCTCAATTTAGCCAAAAGGGCCGTTGGCTTGTATTCAAAGTAGAGGAAGCCACCACTTGCGAAAACAGTTGTTCGACATTGCGCGAACTGACTCGCCGCGTTGGTGATAATACGGAATCGGCCCAGCGTGGGGTTCGCGTGTAAATGTAAATCGTGATTGTTAAGCCATCCGTTTAGTTTTCGCCTGCTATATTCACCAGTTGACCGTGCACCCAAGGGGAAGCAGTGTTATGGACGCTGATGATTCGCCCATCCTGTACATCCGATGTGTTGGTTGCTTCGATATCGGCCTGCGGCCTGTTGGCGCTCGCCTTGCTGGCAGGGTGTGGTGCTGTTTCACCGACAAAGGTGGCCTCCGATCATCACGTCAGTCTCACATGGAACGCGAGTACAGGCGCGACACACTACAACGTTTACCGCAGTGAAATTTCTGGCAGCTATTACGTCTTAATCGGTTCGACCACAAACCTTAAGTTCACGGATGCGAACGTCGATTCGGGAGTCACATTCTATTACGTTTGTACCGCCGTCGATGCGGCGGGACGAGAATCTGCCTTCTCGAGAGAAGCGCGGGCCGCAATCCCGTCCGATTGAACTGAACCCGCGCGGGTCACTCTTGACGGGTGTACCGTTGCCCGCTCCTTAGCGATGTGCAGTCGGCGTTCCAACTCACCCGTCTCCGTGTCTACAGAAGCAAAGTTGCTGAACGCTCGTGTGATAAAACCACGTCGCGGATATGCTGGACGCAGTCACTCGGGCTTGCCTCAGCCTTGGGCAGATCAACTGTGCTTGCACATCTCTCATCGGGATCGTGGAAAGGCGAGAGTCGCATGCGTCTGATCGTGATGTGGTGGCAGCAACTTAGCCTATCGTCTAGCAACCGGCTACTCACGTGAGAGCAAGCCAGCGTCACGCAAGTTCGGCTTCGGAGCTCACGCTATGTGCACCGGGAACCTACATTTCAGCGTTGAACAGTCAATATTTTGTGGATTATGCTTTTCGAAGAGTAACGCTGCGGACCCAAAGGTTTTGCTTACAACTTAAGCATGCCAATGCTCCCCGTCAGGAGGTACTTTGTGCGGCGCGTGGTCATTTTGGGCCGGGCGGCCGCGGGTAAGACGACGCTGAGTCTTCATTTGGGTGAGATTGAAGAGTTACCCGCTGTTGAATTGGACAAGTTGTTTTGGCGGTTTGGATCCACTGCGACACCACGCGCGGAATGGATTGCCCTACAACAGGAGTTGATAAAACCAGAATCGTGGATTCTTGACGGTGATTTGGGCGGCTATGATGCAGTGGGAACGAGATTGTCGGCCGCTGATACCATCATCTTGCTTGACTTTTCTTTTATGCGATGCGCGTGGCGCGCGTGGAAGCGATCACGTGAAGGAATCGGGTTTTGGCTCTGGATGGCTAGCTATCGATGGCGAAACCTCCCACATACCATCGAAGCGATTGAGAAATATGCAAGCAATGCCGAAGTCCATGTTTTTCGGGGTCCTCGTGCGCTTGCGCAGTTCGTTGAGCTGAGAAGAAATTCGCTAACCTGTGATCCTCTAGACGAGGCAGTGTTCGCAAGCAAGCCACTTGGCCGGTAGGGTGAAAATGCTCGAAGCACAAGCCTAAAACCTCTCCTCTTCCAGGCGATGGGAGGACAACTCCGCATAGAGGCTGTATTTCCGGAGGGTGCAGTTGAAATCTCAGTTTCGGCGCTCGAGGAAATCTAAGGTGAGGGTGAAGTGAGGGTGAAGATAGGGGCGTCTTCAGACCGCGAGAACAGCCCTAAGAACCCTGGCTACTCCTTTTCGTCGGGACGGCGGAGCCTCCCAAAATCCCGAATGGCTCTTGGTCCATTGTCTCTCACTGATTTCGGAAATTACTTCCTTGTCCACCATAGACTTACAAATACCTTAAGACGTTCAGAAATTTCTATTCTTGAATCAAGGGTTGGTTCGACTCCGACTATTTCTTTACCCCAGGCGTAGCGATTGAGACCGATATCCAACTTCGTTCACTTGCGAAATTCGCTGAAAATGAAATCATGGTCTTTCTTATGAGCATGGCAGCCGGCACAGATTGCTTGGCGCGCAGCTGTCAGGCTGCCATTGGTCTGATCGTTTCGGGAGAAACTCATGAATTCCCAGCCTCCAGTCGAGGAATGACGATCGCTCTGCTTAACCATGACATCCACGCGACGCGTTTGGCCCTCGATGGTGTTGCCTGCAACCTCGTTCGTTTCCAGTAAGTCATACACGATCACTGAGCCATCGGCAAATTTTCCAGAGTCATATCCTTTAACTGCCTTGTCGTTCGCGTATATGTGATGGATTCCCCCCTCGGTGGCGAATGCGGCGCTTTGAGGCCCCACCAATACACTCTTGACGTGTGCCCATTTGCGGAATTCCTTGGGAAACGAAGGCGTTTCGTCCGTTTGCGCTGACAACGCGAACCCAACGATCAGAACTGCGATTGGCGAGAGCATCAATATGACTTTTCTCAACATGAACCTCCATGCGGTGACGCGCAGAAGCGGGACTTCGCCGAGCACCTTGAACTCGGCGTTGTCCGGCAGAAAATCAGAACGGATGTTGTCGCAAAGAGGGTCGCCTAGTGCTGCATCGATGAAGCGACGTCACACTTCACGTCGGGATTCCAGGGGGCGAAAAGACCGCTCGGACTCGACTTCCAAGTCCAGACGTGAAGAAACCAGTAGCCGATCGAATCCGCTTTAATGAGAGCTTGCCCCATGATGCGCGGCGGCTCGGTTGATTTCCAGGCCGAGATGGGCACAAGGAACTCCACGCCATTTAGTTGAAAGGTGCCGTTGGACATCTTCTCGTAGACCAGTACTTCCGGATGCTGCAGGTCGAGGGTTGTGTCTAGAAGGGCATCGTTCTGAAAGTGATAACCCATCGCGCCCGCCGGTTGATGTTGCACGCAGTCAGTAACGCGCTTGTAGCCGGCCGCTTCTGCAGCCGCGGTCGTCTTGAACTTGGCGGTCGCGTCACGAACCGTCATTATGTCGCGATCGACGGCTTCGCCAAACCCGCTCGGAATAATGCCGGGCGCTTGGCTCGTATCCTTGTCGCCCGCTCGCGCGGCCGGTGCAACCATGAAAGCAATTGTGACCAACAAAAATCCAGTCAACCCACTCAATTTCCTCATCGTCCTCGTCCTTTTTTGGAGTTAGTTCTTGGCTTCAGGTGATGCGGATCCTAATCCGAGTGCCAAACAGACCAACAGGCGTTTTTGACGGACTGCCCCGCCAGGATGACGAACTGGTCTGAGCTTCCGGCGAGTGCAGTTGGTCACTGCGGCAGGCCATCTGGTCAAAAGATTGAGGGGAGAACGGGGACCCGTGGCAAAATGAATCGGTGATGTCGCCTCAGATGCGTCAGCGGCTTCGGCTGGTCGGAGTCATCTGGCTCGGCTGGACTATCGCCGGACTCTTCTACATCATTCAAGACGCGGTGCCGCGCCTCTATCGAGGCGGGTCCGTACCCTGGAAGTACGTCTTCGTCGGCTGGATGGCGGGGATGTACGTCTGTGCCGCGCTCACGCCGGCGGTCCTGTGGGTTGGCGACCGCTGGCCGATCGAACGCCGATTCACCTACGCTGGATTGCATCTCCCGTTCAGCGTGGTCTTTTCAATCCTGGCAACGGTGATCGAGGTGCCTGTCCTACTGCTACTCGGTGTTTATCCGGCTAAAACGCCGCCGACGATTAGCACAGGAATCAAGATCTTTCTGTCATGGGGCATTCAGGGTGGCGTCATTCGCTATTGGGCAGTGGTCGTCCTGCAAGCCGTATACCGGTCTCAGAAGCAGACCAAGATTCGCGAGCGCGAAACATTTGAGCTGAAGGTACAGGCATCCGAACTTGCCCAACAACTCACGACGGCGCAATTGGGTGCTCTCAAGATGCAGCTTCAGCCGCACTTTCTGTTCAATACCCTCGGCGCCATCGTCGTTTTGATCCAACAACAGAAGACGGCACAGGCGGCGGCTATGGTCGAGAAGCTCAGCGACTTGCTCCGCCTAACGCTCGAGGATGTAGAGGCGCAAGAAGTCCCGCTGTGGCGCGAACTGGAATTTCTTCGCCTGTACCTCTCAATCGAGCAGGTCCGGTTCGAGGACCGTTTGAAGGTGCGCATTGCGCCAGCAACCGCGCTGTCTGACGTACTCGTGCCCCACATGGTGCTGCAACCAATCGTCGAAAACGCCGTTCGCCACGGGCTTGGCCAGAGCGAGGAGGCAGTCACAATTGAGGTGGCAGCCAGCAGCAACAATGGGTCACTTACGCTCGTGGTGTCAGACGATGGACCCGGGCTGCTCTCCGCAACGCCTGGTCACCCCGGGATCGGGCTGACCAACACGACGAACCGCTTGACGCGCCTATATGGTCACAACGCGTGTCTCACGGTCGAGCAGGCGGCGGCTCGAGGCGTGCGCGTCACCATCACCCTACCGATGCGGATGGTCCCGCCTGAGAGCGAACCATGCAACTGAAAGTCCTCGTGGTGGATGACGAGCCGCTAGCGCGCGAGGGGTTGAAGCTGCTGCTCGCCCGCCAGCCGCAAGTTGGTTCGGCCTCGGAAGCGCGAAATGGGCGAGAGGCAATCGCCCTGATTCGCGAGCAGAACCCGGATTTGGTGTTTCTCGACGTGCAGATGCCACGAACCGACGGCTTTGCTGTCGTCCACACCATTGGAGCGGAGCGCATGCCGCCGGTGATCTTCGTGACCGCCCACGACCAATATGCGATCCGAGCTTTCGAGATCGCCGCCCTAGATTACCTTCTCAAGCCAGTCACGGAGGAGAGATTTGCCGTCGCTTTCAAGCGAGCTTTAAATCGCCTGCAAGGCGAGTCACACGAGGACGCCACACGACAAGTGCTGACCATGCTTGAGGCGGTCGCGAAACCGCCCAGGCAGCTCGAGCGATTCGCAGTCCGATCAGGCGATCGCACGATTTTTGTGCGGGTCGACGAGGTTGATTGGATCGAGGCATTCCAGAACTACGTTCGCTTGCACGCAGGTCCGGCGACCCACCTCCTGCACGTGCCAATGAACACCATCGAGAGCGCACTCGATTCCGGACGCTTTCTGCGCATTCACCGATCGTACATCGTGAACCTCCGCCGGATCGCGCAGCTGTGGTCGATAGCGCACGGCCAGTACGTGATCGAACTCAAGTCCGGGCAACGCCTGCAATCGGGGCGCACCTACGGCGAGCGAATCCGTGGCTCTCTTACAAACCCGTTCTGATCTGACAAAAACGAAGACCAAATCGACCATTGCCAAATGCTGTGGCTGAATTTACTCCGTTCGATGCAATACTGTTTTGATGGTTGGCGTTTGTTGGCGTTTTCCGGTGTCTCTCACGCAACGCATATCGCGGGGACCGCTTCCAAAAGAACGAACCGGGGATTTTGTGGCGAGACATTAGCCCCTCTGCTTCTGCCCATTGCCTGCCCCGGTTTTCAGCTACTTCGTTCGGCGTGGGCAATACGTGCGCGTTCCGAGCCAGTCTCCAGCCTTGCTCCCCGTGCACCTGGCCCGCGCCGTTCTGATTCCAAGGTCGAGCTAAACTGATTCGGTGCTGTTCCCCCGCTTGCGTCTCAATTAGCCTCTTCCGTGCAAGAGGAGGCCAGCGACGCCGGCAGCCACAATCATGACTGGTTCAGGAATCTTCTTGGTCAGCATTAGCACACACAAGGCTAGAGCACCGATGGTTACGGTTGGAATGTCAACAAGAGATCGCCGGGCGAGAATGTATGCCGCTCCAGCAATTGCGCCTACGGCCGCAGCGGTTACACCTTGCACGAACGCCTTAACTTGGCGATTTTGAGCAAAGCGCCGGTAGTATGGGGCGCCGAACAAGATGATGAGATAGGGCGGGGAAAAGACAGCGAAGGCTGCAAGACCTGCGCCCACAACCCCGGCCACCAGATACCCAACAAATGCAGCGGTGATGACCACCGGACCTGGAGTGATCATCGCTACCGCAACCGCGTCCACAAACTGACGCTCGGTGAGCCAATGGAACTTCACTACAACTCCGCCATAAAGAAAAGGCACAATCGCGAGCCCGCTGCCGAATACGAACGCGCCGGCTTTCAAGAAGAAAAAGAACAACCCGACAACAGTTGCGGGACTCGCCAAACCGTGAATTCCTGCGAAAAGAGGGTTCAGAAAGTTAAAGAACAGCATGGATTGATTTCGCATCGGCCATGGCGCCGCCTTGATGAACATCACAACAACACCGGACAGAATGAACAGCCAGACACTTTCCGATTGCGTCCATGCAGTGGTGATCGCGAGCGCTGCAAAAATGATCCAGAGCAGCCAATCCTTGTTGACGGTTGTACGCACCAGTTTAATCGTGCTTCGCACGATGATGGCGATAACCGCAGCGCCAATTCCATAGAACATACCTTGTATCCATGGCAAGCTGCCGAAGTGAACATAGAGGGCAGCAACGGCCACGGCCATCAGGAATGAAGGCAAGACAAACGCGACGCCAACCAGGGTTGACCCTATAAAACCAGCTCGTAACCATCCGATGTACATCGCAAGCTGCGCGGCTAGCGGGCCAGGTGAGAGCTGGGAAAACGCAAGGCCTTCCAGATAGTCTGAGCGCGAGACCCAGTTTCGCTCTTCTACCAGATCCTTCTGCATGTACCCGGTAAGTGCGATTGGCCCACCAAAGCCGAACGTGCCCAGCCGCAGGAAATAAAATACTAGGTCCCTCAAGGTAGACGAGACTGGCGGTTTCAGCTCGAGTGGCAGCGTTTGTTGTTCCGGCTTCATAAAACAGAAACGTAGAGACCTTCGATCATCTCCATCCCGCGGCGAAGGAGTTCCTCGTCGCTAACGCCTTGCTTGGCCCAGCCGATCAAAGTTCGGTCTATCCCGATGCCTTCTGAGCGACCGAATTTCTTATCTTCAAGATCCGCATCGTGAATGATCTGGGCAATCGCGCGAACTCGTCGATCGTGAATGGCAAACTCCTTGCAGAGGGTCTCAAATGTACAATCCTCGCCACGGTGCCCGAATCCTTTTTCAGTCTGAAACATGTCGAACGGAACTGCCGACGGATGTTGGCTTGGGTCATTGTCGAAGACGAATTTCGCATTCTCGTCGATGAACTTGCGAATCAGCCACGCCGAAGAAACACGATCAATTCCGGGGCGAGGCCGAGTAATCCAAATCCGGCCGCGATATTCCTTCTTTTTCACCTCTGACCTGCTCGATGGCCCGGTCGGGGTGCCGCGTTTCTCGGCTTGAGCTAGCAATGTTTCCAACCGACTGCGCAGGGGATTGTGAAAGAAGTCGATCTCAATGATGTCGAGGAATTTGCGCCTGAAGCGCACGAGCGCGTTGGCGTTGCCACGTTGACTACCTGAGATCTTCCGGAGTTCGGCGATCAGTGCTTCGTAATCGCGAGTGCTCGCTTCAAGGAAGAGTTCGCGCAAGCGGGCGTTCGAATGGTCATCCAGCGAGTGCACCTGCATCACAGACGCATGGCCAGCAGATTTACGGATTACCGCGCCAAGCCATTCGAAACGCTCACGATTGGTCGGAGTGTTAGGTAACACGTGGCCGCCACTCTGCAACGCCAGCGCACCATACCGCCGCAGCTTTCTCCAGCTGTCAACCCTTTGACTCGCCCTCTTCGTGGGCAATGTGAAGATGAACAGCAACCATGGCGGCTCGGCCTGCGTCTGTGCTATAGTCGGCATGAATTATGTTACAGGTATAACACACACAGCGATGGGGCAAGGAGAGTTGAAATGCATTTCCTACAACAGCTTGCGATTGCTCTTTCCATTTTCTGTGTTCCAGTTGCGGCCATTGGACAGGGACTCGATACCGCTAGCATCGATCAGGCGCTCGGTCGATCCGGGCAGAAGGCAGGCGAGGTTTACAAGCTCAGTTTCCCGCGTACGGATTTGCATGTCGCTGTGAATGGCGTCGCCATCAAGCCCGGACTGGCGCTAGGTTCCTGGGTGGCATTTTCTGGAACCAATGACAAAGCTATGGTGATGGGAGACCTGGTACTGCTTCAGGACGAAGTCAATCCCGTCATGAAGAAGCTTCGTGCTGCTGGCTTTGAGATCACCGCCGTTCATAATCACCTCCTCGATGAGACCCCCCGGTTGATGTACATGCATTACATGGGCGAGGGAGATGCAAAGCAGGTAGCAACCTCCCTGCACGACGCTCTTGCTGAATCAAAGACTCCGCTAGGCAAGCCTGCCAGTGCTCCGGCAGATTCCGAGATCCCTGCGTGGGTCAAGGCGGTGCAGGACTCAGTTGGCCGTCAAGGGACCTTCAAGGGAGGAGTGCTTTCATTTGCAATCCCGCGCTCAACCGCGATCACGACGAACGGGATGACTATTACACCGGCCCAGGGTGTCGCTGAGTCGATCAATTTTCAGGAAGCCGGAACGAAGAAGGTGGCCACAACGGGGGATTTTGTACTTACCGCTGACGAGGTAAACGCGGTGATCTCAGCCCTGCAGGAGCATGATATTGAGGTTACTGCACTGCATAGCCACATGCTGAAGGAGGAACCTCGGCTGTTCTTTATGCACTTCTGGGGGTTGGGCAGCGCGGAGGTGGTGGGTGGGGGAATCAAAGCGGCTCTTGCCAAGGTTTCAACGAAGTAGGGAAATTGGCCCGGACACCGGTTCCCTCAATTTGCCGAGCAACAAACGGGCACCATTACAAGCGAGAACACGATTGGGCAAATTTTCTTGCTGCCTTTACCTTAAGGGCTGCTAAGGTCTGCAACCTCGCGGAATTACCGCAACATCTGAGCCCTCGAGCCAGGTGAGCGGTTTTTCTAAGTGAGGTTTTCATGTCTAGAACGTTACGCTTCCCCCTCCTGACGGGTGGCGTCGCCTTAGTCTTTTTTTCATTCTTGGTGCCGGTTTGCGCACAGACGCAGGCGTCTTGCCAGTTCACAACTTTCAATCGCCTATTTCTTATCCCCGGGGGCAACCGGCTGCTGGTTCCTCGTGGTGTCAATGATTACGGCACGGTTGTGGGCGACGCCCAAGACAACACTGATTTCTCCGTCCGCGGCTTTACCCGTTCCTCGAGCGGCGGCATCACCTACTACAGACACACCTCGAACGGCAGCGCTGGCAATACCACGTTCACGGATCGCACCAATGGCGGCGTCAACACCGGCGTGGCCGATTCATCTGCCTACACCTATCTGGCAAGCGCCAGCGGTACGCCCTTTACCCTGCAAGGTTCGACGTTTACTCCTTTGACCATGACGATTAGCGGAGCGACTTATAGCAAGTTCACTCTTTGGGGCGTGAATCGCTGGGCCACGGGTGTGGGTGCCTTCAAGGACTCGTCCGGCAAGATGCATGGGTTCAAGAGGTACAGCGACGGTAAGGGAATCGCGCTGGACTTTCCCGGGGCGGCGGAGACCGCGGCGGTTGCGATCAACGACAGCGGCACTATCGTTGGCTGGTACAGCAAACATTTGCCGCCGACGGAATGGCGTCACGGCTTCCTTTACAGCAATGGCAAATGGGCAACGCTCGACTATCCCGGTACGCAGCAAACCAGTCTAACCGGCATCAGCAACGCCAACCTGATCGTCGGTAGCACCATCAAGGGCACCAATGAAACTGGCTCGTTTCTTTATCAGAGTGGCACGTTCAAGAGCATCGTGCTGTCGAATGCCGGTGGACTCGTCACAGCCGTACGCGGGGTGAGTCCAAGCAAAGGCCTGATTGCAGGATTTAACGGCTATTCCGGGTTCATTGCCACGTGTCATTAAATAAGAGGCACCGGAATTTCTCGCTGGGCAACGCAGTCCCGCTTGTGGGAAGAGTCGTCTTGCGAGTCCTGAAGCTCTATTGTCGACGCTTTGTGCTGGTGTTGTGGAACGGGGGTTGGGCAGATGTCGAGTCCGATTTTTGCGCGACTTCTCTTCTCAAATTTGGCAACAACCGTGCGGAGAACGGCCTATTTGTGACCATTCGTCGAAATTGGGCCTGAACAGATCGTTTCGATTCTGGGACCGAATGGCGCTGGACAAAGTAGCAACATTGCCTACATCGCTCTTAGGTCAGCGTCGCCCGAGGACGTTGAGACCGCTCGATCCCCCTAAACCTAGGCAGCGCGCAAGGAAGTGGATATTCCTGCTTCCCATTCCTTCAGCATTTGACCGCCGATCTCAGCAAACGGCGGATTCTTCTGGACGTAGGAATGGACGTCCTTGATGGTCTCGGACATTGCCTCATGGATCTGTCCGAGAATTTGCTTTATTTTCGCGGGCGTGCCTCCCATGCGGGTTTCACCGAGACGCTGAAGTTCCTTGTTCGTGGGCCATCGCGTTGTTCCATTCAACGTGAGGGCCATGCTGTCTTTCGGCATGTAGACCGTCGTTGTCACCAAATCGTACACGGGAGAAAGACGAGCTTCGCCCATTACATCGTCATAGACAATGCCGAAGTTCTTCAGGTGTGCGTCGCCGTTGCGGATCGCACAGTTAAGCGCTATGAGGGAGAACAATCGTTCGAGATCCTCGTTCACGTGAGGCGAGTTGGAAAACTGTTGAAAGCGTTTTATAACCGAGGTTTCATAGCTGCCACGGTATTTCTCTTCCGTCCTGCGGGCATTGAGCACGCAGAAGTCCTCAAAGCCCCTGTAGGTACCATCCGGGTGAAGGTCGAAGCGGTCGAGGACAAGCGCCATGCCGTCCTCGGCAAGTCGGTAGGGCGGAACCTCAAGGCCGCATTTTTGTGCGACCGTGAGGCAGAAGTGCTCGTTGGCGGCGAGCTGCGGGAATTCATTCGGGTCCCAAAGCTTCACGATATGGGTCGCGCCCCGATAGCTTTGCGACAGCCTTGGCTTTGCCTTGCGCAGCGCCGCGGATGAGTTCTCATCACGCACGAGTATCTTGGGCTGCACGCCGCTGATGCCGGAGAACACTGCGAACCTGTCGATGAGGTAACGGAACAAGTCGCTGTCCCGCCGCCGGGCGAGGATTTCGTCGACGGACTGAAAGGGCACGTCCTCGGTGAGCTGTTCTTTGTCTCCTGTGTAGCGGATACGGCCGATCTGGGAACGCCCGACGATGGAAAGCAAATCGAATTCGTCGAACGTGCCGGTGGCCTTCGCGAAAGCGAGGCGCAATCGTTCACGCAGGATACCTTCGGGAAGATTCATCTCAAAAATCGGGGGCAGGCCGAAGGCCATATCCCAGGAGGACAGGCGGACGGGCATCGTGACCGATGCCGCGCGAGCGGGCGGCGCGCCTGGCAAGTAGAGGAAGGTGCTGCCGCGCGCGCCCTGCCGGTCAAGCAGTCCCGCCTCAGCGGTTTCGGTCCAGACCTTGATCATCGCTTTGCTCTTGCATGAGTTCGTCGAGCGTAGGGCGGGCAGCGCCCGTCTCCTGGAGCTTCAGCTCCAGGCCAAGCGCTGAGAGGATTTTGGTAACTTTTGAAAAGCCCAGCTCGCCGGTTCGCGCGTTCTCCAACGCTTCTATGGTGGCGCGGCTGACCGAGGCGCGTTTCGCCAATTGGGCCTGGGTCCACCCGCGCTTCTTGCGGGCGGCTGCGATTTGCGCCCCTATAAAAGGTAGCATCAGCATACGCCTAATATACTAGCTTTTATCGGTAAATAACAGGTTTTTCACTAATATAATAGGCACTTTGGACAAATTAGTCCTTTCTCGCCGCTAACAGTGCCGGTGTTCCTCAATCTACAGATGGCAACGTAGCCGAGCAGGACGACCAAAGTCCGTGGGCTCAAGTGCTCGACCGCCCCTCCTATCGTGGCCGTAAATTCTTCCACCGCAACTCAGCATCCACTTCACGTCCAATTCGCGCAACGATGTCAGGCACTGTTTCCACATCTGCCCGAGTGGTATGAAAGTTGACAATGCAGGCGCGAAGCACATATCGGCCACGGACTATGGCATTGGAGACAAAAGTGTCCCCACCACGCTGCAGGCGATCGACAAGCTCACGGTTGAGCACGTCGAGGTGGAGTTCAGCCTCTGATTCTCGCAGTTCTTCCCGAAGATTTTGCGGCACGTAACGGAACGTTGTTATGCTCAATTCCTGAGTCATGAGCTGGAGTTCAGGATGGCGGCTGACCGCCTCGGCCATTACCTTAGATAGGCGTATATCCTCGGCGATCATGTTGCGATAGCCCACGGCTCCAACCTGCTTCAGGGCAAGCCAGACTTTAAGAGCACGGAAGCCGCGCGAGTTCTGGGGACCACAATCGACGTAGTTCGTCACCTTCTCCTCGAAATGGTAGTAAGGAGGGTGATACGCGAACGCTCCGCGCAGCTTTTCCGGATCGCGTACCAGCGCGCATCCAGCCTCGAGCGGCGCGTAAAGCCACTTGTGCGGATCAACCGCAACCGAATCAGCCAAGGACAGGCCACATAGATCGTCGTGCGCCTGGGGAACGGCAGCCGCAAAGCCGCCATAGGCCCCATCAACGTGGAACCACAATCCATACTCCTTGCAGAGCGCGCCGATTTCCGGCAGGGGATCGACTGCACCTGTGCTGACCGATCCCGCCGTTCCCACGACCAGGAATGGCACATCTCCTTCAGCGATGTCCGCTTCGATTTGGCGCCGTAGAGCGGAAACGTCCATCCGCAATTTGGAATCATTGGCGATCCACCGGATCGATTCGGTACCTAGCCCGCCAAGGTCTGCAGCCTTTTGAATCCATGTGTGGGTTTCGCTCGAACAGTACAGGCGAAGCCGGCGCCCCAAAGTTTCATAGACGCCGTGCTTGCGTATATCCCAGCCTGCCTTTGCGGTTCGCGCGGCCAGGAAGCAGACGAAGTTCGCCATGTTGCCGCCGCTGACCAGCAGTCCACCGCAATCGATTGGGTAGCGAACGAGTTCTGAGATCCACCTGATGGTCTGAGACTCGAGCTCGGTGGCGGCTGGCGAGAGCGTCCATGCGCCAACATTTGGGTTCAACGCGGCCGCGAGAAAGTCCCCAAGAATCCCGATCGGTGCCGGCGGCGCGGTGATGTATCCGAAGAAACGAGGGTGTCCATTGAATAGCGAGTGAGCGAATAACAACTCTGCCATCTTTTCCAGCAGCGGACCGGGGTCTGTCCCCATTTCCGGAAGCGCCCCGGTGAGGTCGAGTGCGTCGCGCACAACTGACGGAGATTCATCACGGGTCACCGGACCTAACGGCAGCGATTCCAGGAATCCCGCGAGTTGATCCACGAGTCGATGTCCCAGTTTGCGAAACATTGCTGCGTCCATCGCGAGTGGCGCATACCGATTGGAATTGCTACCCACGATTGACTGCTTCACTACCGATTCATTAGTCACTATTTATCCCTTCTAGGAGATCTGTCTCTGGCACCCTCCCGCCAGTAACCGTGCTGAATACCCGATAAAACGATTGCCGTCCCCACAAGGCTTCGTGATCCTCTGGCGACAAGTCCTTCAGCCGCTCGTACGCGGTCACCTGTGACTGGTGACAACAGACCGCCCGCCACACTGTCGACCAGACGCTGCGCGTATCGATCACAGTGGTTATCGCCCAGTCTGGCCACGGCACTGCCTGTCGTTCAATGCCGTCGACCCTCGAGACTAATCTCCGGAAAGCCGCTTGGTAAGCCCTCCAGGTCGATTCCGGCCAGGCAATGTAGTAAAGCTTCGACACCGCATGCGACTGCCCGGCCTCGATTCCAGTGCATGAATACGCAGGGTCGGATGCCGCGACGATGGCCGCTGTGGTGAACTGGGAGATCGCAATATGATCAGGGTGCCCGTAGGCACCGTCGGGTCCGAACGTGACGACCACGTTGGGCCGGACGCGTCTTATGTGGGCCGCGATGGTAGCGACGGCTTCGCGGGCGGTCGCTCGGTCGAGTTCCTGATCGGCGTAGTCGAGGATTGAGACTTCGCGCACGCCCAAGGCCGAGGCGGCGGCGCGCAGTTCGCCCTCTCGGATGCTGGCCAGCTCCAACTGCCCCGGATGGCGATGATCGCCCAGGGGATAGCCTCGGAAGCGGCCACTATCACCACGAGTAGCGGTAACTAAGAAGACTTCAACGCCTGCCGATGCGTATTTCGCAAGGGTGCCGCCCACCCCCAGGGATTCGTCATCGGGATGCGCGAGTACAGCCATTAGTCTTCCTGCTCGCATGATTTCCTGTGTCCGCCCTCTCGGGCGATGGGCTAGGTGACCAGTTCACGTTGGTTTTTCGAGCCAGCCCTGGTTGCTAATCAAAGGGACTGCCGCCCTCGAAATCACCGGCCCAAAGCTATTCGGATGCGCGCCAAGTGGTGCCAGCTGTGCCGTAATGCATGGTCCTCAATGACGAACTGCGCGGTCACAGGTGCACCGAAGCTCAACGAAAAGGGAGCCGCGCGATCTAATTCTTCGTCCGTGAACCCGCGTACTGCATCGGCCGCCTCACGACTGTTCCGACGCAGAAGTTCGAGCGCGACGGTCTTCGTTTCCTCCAAATGCTCCTGCGCATGCTTGGCATTCAATTGGGCGACCGCATCCCAGGTAATGTCCGTAACGGCCATCCCGCTGGCGATTGCTCGTGCGGCATCAATCTCAATCGGGTACATGCTCGCAACATGGTGCACGATGAGACCAACGGAGCGACGGTCCGTGGCCGATACCGGTGCGTGCCATTCCTGTTCCGAGAGTCCTGCAGCGAAGGTAGCCAAGAGGGCAGCGCCTTCCTCGATGCGATCAGCCAACAATGAAGAGCGACGATCAATGTGGCCCCTCACTAAGGTAGTAGTGGCGGTCTGTGATGACATATTCATTTCCTTCTTTTTCAATGTGGTCGAGCAGCCATTCACTTCTTCAGCTAGGTTGACGGTGCCAGTATGCGGGCAAATTTGTCCCCCTACTTGTCTGAACGTCCGACTTCCTTGCTCAACGTGATAGATGTACCGTTTCGCTTATCCCAGCGTCCGGGTTTCTTTCCTGCCGCGCTGAACTTTGGGGTACAAGAACTTGGGACGGCTTCGACGCCCAACGGTTCCCCTAAGCCCGACTGGTTGCGGGCATTGCCGGGGATTCTATGACGAGCCACGACATTTGGTTTCCGCAGCGCGCCAAGCTATTTAAATTCATCGATTTCCGAAAGAAGCTCCAGGAGAGAGCAATACCAGTGTCACCGGACTTTCTCGTGCAAAATATACGATTGCATTGGATATTTAGCATAGGTGGGTTCCTCGCGACGGTTGTCGTGCTCACCGGAGCGCCAGACCGGGAAGAGGCGCGCGCGTTTGGAGACACAGCTTCGCCGAGCCGCTCAAACGCGCAACCCACAAACAAGGAGCGCTAGGCATGCAGCTGACACACCCGCAATCCCGATCAGGAGCGATGATCGCCATACGTCCGATTCATCCCCCGCCGGCGGATCGATAGGGTCTCCTAACCAAATATCTGTGACGAGAGAGCCCCTTGCCCAAATCGGTCCGAGCAATCTTCGCTGAATCGCGCCGGCGGCTGCAGCTTCACTCCATCCAGAATTGGGACCGGGAAGAATTGCGTGCTGTCTCCATCCGATGCGCAAAGCTTTTCGCGCGGAGGTGTGAGGAACAATGAGGCACGAAACAGACAACAGCAGCCAAGTGAACCGGGCCGGCAGAAAATTCATAACGTCGTCGAGACGAGCGCCACACCAACCGAACTGCAAATAGCGGTGCGTCTTATAACCCACCATAGAGTCCATCGTACTGACGACTTTGAAGAGCACTAGGCCGGGAAGACCGAGCGCGACATACCATGCGAGCGGGGAAATGAAGCCGTCGGTGAGATTCTCGCTCATGCTTTCGATGGCGGCGCGACGGCACGCGGCGATGTCCATTTTATCGGTGTCGCGACCTACAAGGCGCGCGATAGCTGAGCGAGCGCCGTTAACGTCGTTCTTGCGGGCGGCCGATTCTACTGCCCACGCGTGTCGCAGAAGATCGTGAAGCGCGAGACATGAATAGGCGAGAAATATCTGGAATGCAAGCAACGCAACTCTCCATTGCGCCAGCACAATCAGAAGACCTACTGTGCCGCCGACCCAAACTAGGCAAAGGAGCAAAAAAAGGACAACACCTCCGAAATGGCCATTGGCTCCTATCCGCCTCAATGTTTTCTCGAAAGCTGCAAGGCAATCGCCCATCAGGCGGACGGGGTGAGCAGGATAGACGGGATCACCGAGGACTAAATCCAGAGCGACGGCGAATGCCAGAATCAAAGCACTCGGATGGAACCACATCAGCGCCACTTTCCGGACCAGCCAAGGGCGATAGCAGCCAGGATCGTTGGGCCCGGGCATTCCGGATCACTGTCGGAAAGCCTTACGAAATATTCTGGCCACGTATCTGGTTTCGCGGCAAGGCTTGTCGCGAGCGTCGCCGCCTGTTGCCGAAAAATATCCCGCGCCGATGAAGCGGGCAAAGTTCCATGGCGAAAACGATCAAGAACGGCGGCCGTAGCAAAGGCGGCCGCCGCGACCCTTGGCTCATAGACGACCGAATTGAAGTTCTTTTGTAGAAGCTCCAGTTCGCGTTCTGTGAGCAAAGGTGCGATATCATTGAGGAATGTTGCTTGGGCGAGACCGTAACGACCAAGTGCGTGAAATAGGAATCGCGTCGTGCTCGGCTCAAGTCCGTTCTGCCAACGAAGCGCCTCAAGCGTAGCATCGCGCACTGCGACACCAATCAATTCGCCGAGCTTCACATGCGACCCCGTGCTCGTCAGTGGTTTGCCCTTTCTGAGTGGGGCGGCGATGCAATATTGATCCGTACCCGTGCCAGTAGCATGCTCTTGTGAATACAGGCTGCGGATGGCTAGGCGTTGCAGTGCAGCAGTCTTAGCTTCGGTCATCGTGACGACCGCTCGAGCAAGTGCCCCTTCAGTGACTGAATGGTTCAGGAGAAGGATGGTATTGATGGTTCCATCCAAAGCGGGAATTTTCTCCCACCCTCGCTCGCTTTCTCGCCAACTCGTTGGATCACCTGCGCATGCAGCGTTTCCCTGCACGCCCGCCGTAACGATCGCCGTCACCGTGACCGGACCGTCTGAAGATTGGACGGTGGCCGCATAGTTCATGTTCGCCCCTGTGCCCATGGAGGTGACGACTGCTGGATCCAGTCGCAAGTCTTGGCAAATTCGGTCATGGTAAGCATCGAGGCCATTCTTCATCATCACCTCGTATCGCTCGCGGTGGTCCGTACCTTCACAACTCTGGTGGTTCAACAGAAAACGCACATGCTCGGTTTGTCCGCCGCTGCGAACCGACGTCGAAAGGACGCGATGAGGTTCGAGTAATTCAGCAATAAGAAAGCGCCCGTTTCGGCGAATGCGGAATTCCGCCGTGGCCAACAATTGTTCGTCACAAATGGCGCTCAAAGCTCATTTCCTTCGTTGTTCAGCAGCATCGGATACAAATCTGCGCATTCTCGCTTCAACGCGGATACAGGCACCGTCCCGAGACAGAAAGGCTGTATTGCCCGGTTGAAAAACAAACGATAGAACGGTGCCGGCGATGTGCTAAACCAGTTACCAGAAAGCCCAGCCCTGGCGTTCCGGAGTCCTCGTTTTGTAAATTTCGTATGCGCCAAACAGGAGCGCGGTACATGCCACACTGGCTACCAGCGAATTCTGATAGAACGGCAACGCGGCGATGTAGCACGCGATCAGGCCATGCCAAGTCGGAGGATACATGCGCCAGCCAATCCACACGCCCAAATTGCTGATGATGAAAAAGGCTGTTGGGCCGGCCACAGAGGCGAGACCGATTCTGGCGATGGTTTCGTGTTTGCGAAGCCAATAACCAATCAGCGCCACGGCCGCAAAGCCCAGCCAAGTGATTCCCTGGGTCCATTCGATTCTCATGCGGTACACGATCGTGGTCAGCACGACATCGCTTGCTGCCAAAAGGGCAAGCGGATACCAAATCGCGTCGCGGCGTTTCAGGTGGGCGCCACCGAACAGCAGCGCTCCAAATACGGGAGAAAAGTTCGGCATGTGTGGTATGAATCGCGTCACTACCGCCAACAAAACGACTACATAGCTCATAAGCCGCTCCTCCTGTTGCGAGATGGCCCGTGCCGCTTGGGAATCGACGATTACTGTGATACTGAGCCAGGGAAACTCGCGGTTCTGAGACTTCTCAGGCCTCTTGAACCCGTCCGTCGCCCCCTACACGAGAAAAGTGAAAAGCCTTCCACTTTGCAGTGGGAGAGGCTGGCCTCTGAATACCTGCGTGCCTACAGTGAATAACTCGCCATCGGGTGCGTAAAATGTAATCTCTTCGAAATCGCTCTCGCGGAACCACTGCCGAATGGTTGGCGTAATGTCGGGAGCACGGCGGCTGCGAGTCCATATTGCTGTTGATCCAATACGGCATAATTGGGGCAGACTGCCAATCGTGTTGTGAATGTCCGCGTCGCTGATGTTGCCGAAGACTCCGCATAGCAACACAAGATCAGCAGGAACCATTCCGCGATATACGTCCGTATCGGCGGCGTCTGCTTGCATGACCTCGAGGTGATTGAGCCCCGCAGCATTGATCTTGTCCCGCAACTTACCGATGCTACTCGGATCGACCTCTACCAGCCGCGCTCGGACTAGCTGGACATGCCCGTACTCCCCTAAAACAGGAATGACGTCGTTGCCCTGTCCGGCACAGATACTGATGATTGAGAATGAGCGATTTAATTGTCTCGGGAGGGCTCGGCGTATTTCCCGCTGCACAACAGAGAGTCTGTGGATAAGCGGTGACGATTTATCTTCATACTGGTCGTGCCACGCGGACCAATTTCGCTTTTCCTTGCAGCCGGTATCCGTCATTTCAGACCTCTGTGATCTTCCCATCTCATTTATGGCAGAGACTCGAGAGAGACCGACCTTATTAATGCTGTGGCGAAAATGCCCGAGGCCACCCTCTGCGGTACCACCAGCGATCCAAAATCCATCCGACCACGTAAAACCACGCAACCGTCAAGACGGGCATGGCTACCATGAAGCTCAGCAACTCACTGACACCCACCCTGGCAAGCCCCCGCGCCACTGCAATCGCGGCAACGAAGGCTGGAAGAGCAGACGCCAACAAAGCTCTCTCGAATATTCCGGGCCTTACCCATATGTATCCAGGGTCCCAGCCACAGTCTCCCCTTACTTTCCACGTGCATGGTTCTGGCATCGAGTACCTGTTTAATGGATCTGAATCGAGGCGAACAGATCCCCACCAGAAATAGCGACTGCGGTGATTGTGGTACAAGTCACGACTCAAGTCACGATTCGTCCGAATTGAGCCGTAGGTCAAAAACGCAAAAAGAATCACGCCCCATAAGCAAAGACCCGGTCTCCAGCGCATTCGCATGCTAAATGCTGGATACGCGACGGACAGCAAGCTGATATGCCGTGCTGCCAATTGCGGAGAGCGGGTAGCTGTGGAACGATGGAACATTGGGCACATCAATGATTGTGGAGATCAATTATTCGGCCTCATATCAGTAAGTTTGTTTCGGCATACGCAGCTTCAAAGGTCAGATTAACGGAGCGGCCGATTACAGGAAGAGTGCGATGACCTACACCGCGAGGAACGGTTGCCATCTGACCTGGGGCAAGTTGGAGTTCACCTTGCTCGAACTCGATTCTTCGGCCGCCCTCAACAAAGAGAAATGTCTCGTCTGAATTGGGATGCGAGTGCCAATCATATGCATCCGTCATTGTGCTGATTCGTACGACGTGATCGTTGACGTGAGCAAGAGCGTGATTGTCGTACTTCGATGATGACACTTCTAACATCAGGGTTACGACTTCCGGCAGTTCCATTTTCTGCAACTCACCTCCCGGTTTAGGTCTACGGGGTGCCTCTCTCGCGGTTCTATTTCTCGATTCCAGCGTTTGAGCAGGCATTCTCATTTCCACTTCGATTTGGATCCGTGGGCAATCGCTCTCAGGACCTGCCTGATCGCAATCGACGCTTAGAAAACAAAGGCCTTGGCGTGCCGGCAGTGCCTGCATGACGATTGCGGTTTGAATCGACCCTCATCAGCCACGTCAATCGCTGCGTCGCACGCGCCAGCTCGTGATGTAAGGCAGCACGAACAAGTACACACCCGTGAAGAACATGGACGCGAGCGCGCCAACCGCTAACAGGCCCATCCAGTTGGTATATCTCCGTTCAAAAACGGCTACACCGTCGAAAATAACAACCAGAGTAAAAGCGATCGACAGCCAGCGGTGCAATTGCCGAACCCATTTGCTCCAGTTCATGGTTCCTCCTTCCTGGGTTCCCTTTTGGGCATTGAGTGCGCTCCGCGTCATCAATCGATTATTGCTGAGCAGGTGATGAGTGGCGATTCATGCTCTCAGAGGCACTCCCCAATTTCATGCTGCAAGATGCTTCCCTGAGTACTCGTTTGCGATTTTAGAAAGCTCCCGGAAAAAGCCTATGCGACCTGAGTGACTCGTATGAACTCCTCAGCTGAGGTTGAAGCTCGCGCGGGTGCCATGACTGCACTGGCTAACATGAAAGCAGCGCCGGCCAAAGCAAAGTGGATCGCGAGATAATTTAGGCCGTTAGCTACGTCTGAAAGCCTTGTGATCGTGAGTGGAATGTAAACCAGCACAATCAAGATGAGTGCGGTTGCGCCAACGGTCTGAGCGGCCAGGGCTGCATATCTTTTCGTCGCGAGCCCCAATGCACATGCAATAAAGAGTCCGGCATTAACGTATCCCCACAATGCATGTGCCGGAATCCAACTCGGCATGGCAACAAACATGGCGGCATTCTCCTGAGGGAAACCCGGTGCGAACGTCGGATGAAAAAGGTGATCGATGCCAAAAACCGCAATCGGAATCGCCATCATGAACCGTGTGGCTATGATCACTTGAGGGCCAAGCGTGGCCCAGTTCCAGGATGTTGATAATCTTTTGCTCTGCTGGATTTGTGAAGCTGCAAGGGCTAGCGCTCCCGCGCTCAGGCACGTGTCGCGGAGAAGAATGGTGAGGCGAATAGGATCATGCGGGCTTTTGAGGAAATTGGGAAGGTGAATCATCAGCGCGAACATGAAGATCATGAATCCGAGAAGTGCCGACGCCAACCGCCACTTGATCCTGGTCGTCAAGCTCAGAGCGGCAGCGAAAAGCGCAAATCCCACAAAGTAAGCCCAGAACAGCCGCCACGGCATCCATTCCGGAACGGCCAGGGCGACGAAGTTCGGCGCAACCAGATGGTCGGCGCCAAAGATCGCCATTGCGACCGCAAAGAAGGCGGGCCCAAACAATGTAAGCCGGCTGAGTCCCCGAAGATGATCGAGATGATTGCGCTCGCGTCGATTGATTCCAATGAGTCCAATGACGAGTGCCGCACCACCGGCGAAGTACGGCCAAAAGACACTCGTTGGAATCGAAAGAACAAGCAATGCGAGAATTCCTGAGAATGAATGGGTTGCAAGCATCATCGAGCGGACCCGGGGTTAGATGGACAAAGCTAGTAGAGAAAGGATGGGTGGACAATAGCCACTCAAGTGAATTCTGATATGACCACTTTGGAGGCTCTGATCGAGTTTTCCACTCTATATTGGTCGATCATCGGCACCTTGACCTTTTTGAATACTCATTGAAGTTCGACCACAAAAACGTAAACTAGCGATACGCGTTTGCGCGTCACCCGTAATCGCCCCCGGCGGGCTGCCAAATACAAGTGGCTATACTTGCTCCACTTAAAGTGGATATTGGCATAGTTCCCGTTGCATATCACTCTACAAGTCAAGCGAAGCTGCGTGGGGGCCCCTCGCGTCTTTCGTTGTGGTTGTCGGTTTTCACTTGAGAGGTTGAAGGAGGAAATTGCATGTACGCTGCTGTTCTCCACACCATTGGAACAGTCCCTCGTTACGAAGAATTCCCTGAACCAGTGGTTAAGGACAATAACAGTGAGGCGATTGTGCATGTTCACGCCGCATCCCTGAAACCGATTGACAAGCAATTGGCCAGTGGATCGCACTATGCAAGTGTGCGTACCCTGCCTTGCGTCTGTGGCTCGGATGGGCTCGGGCATCTGGACGATGGGCAACGGGTGTTCTTTGGTGGACCACGGTCACCTTACGGTGCTATGGCAGAGCGCACGGTTGTACCACGCGCATTCACGTTTCCGGTCCCGGAAAATCTGGACGATGAAACGGCTGCGGCTTTGCCCAATCCTGGTCTCTCAGCCTGGCTTTCACTCACGTACCGAGCAAAGCTCGTACCGGGTGAGAACGTCCTCATCCTTGGGGCAACGGGTGTAACTGGCAGACTGGCTGTCAAGATCGCGAAACTTCTTGGGGCTGGTCGGGTCGTTGCAGCGGGTCGCAATGAACAGGCACTGAGCAGCCTTCATTCCCTAGGAGCCGATGCGACCATTTCCCTCGCCCTGCCGACGGATGAACTGAGCGAGGCGTTTGCGCGGGAGGCGGATAAGACTGGATTCCAAGTTGTGATCGATTACGTGTGGGGCGGACCGGCCGAGGCGTTTCTCGCGGCAGTCACACGAAGAGAATTTGCAGGTATTCGCTCCGAAACCCGCTTTGTTCAGGTTGGAGAAAGCGCTGCGCCCACGATCTCCCTTCGAGCAGCCGTGTTACGGAGTACGGCTCTGACAATGATGGGTACTGCCGGGGTTCCATCTCGCGAGGTTCTAGTCGAAGCCTTTCAGAAGGTGATGGCGCATGCCGCAAAAGGGGAGCTTCAGATAGAGACGAACAAAATCCCGCTTGCAGAAATTGAGAGCGCTTGGCAGCGCGACCACCCGGGACGTCGATCGGTGGTGATGACCTAACGTCCAGGATTGGAACAACAGCCCGTTTTCTCGATTCGCCAGATCATTTCAGCTATCCATTTGGGATCAGCACGATCTTTCCAATCACGCCTCCGCCTCCGAGTAATTCGTGCGCATACCGAGCTTGGCTGAGAGGAAGTCGTTGTGCGATGAGCGGCTTGACCTTTTTCTGCTGCAGCAGACCGAACAAGGTCAACAGGTCGCCGTGGAACCACTTGGGTTTAAGCCGCATCATCCACTGGATGCTATAAGGCACCATGCTCTTGCGACCGGGTAGAAAGAGGTTCCGGACGATGTACCACCCCAAGATCGCGGATTCGCGAATCGGATGGCGCCCGCTCGACGCACCCGAAGCCATCCTTTCTCCGCGCAGCTTGGCTTGAAATCCGTAGACCACTACGCGGCTGCCTTCGCGGAGCGCTTCGCGTGAGCGCCAAAGATTGTCCCCACCGATACCGTCGAAAACTGCATCCACCCCGTCACCCGTGAAACGGCGAATTTCTTGAACGAAGTCAGCATTGCGGTAGTCGATGGGAGTAGCGCCAAGCTTCTCAACTACCGTTGCCGCCTGCGCCGAACACGTTCCGTACATTTCTACGCCGGCAAGACTCCCCAGTTGCAGGAACGCCGTACCGACACCGCCCGAGGCACCGTGAATCAGCACACGCTGCCCTGGCTTCACCTTCGCAGAACGATGCAGCATCTGGTACGCCGTAATGTAGTTCAAGACCAGTGCGACGGCTTCGGCAGGGTCCAAACCTGCAGGAACTGGAACGAACATGCGATGTGGCAAGCGTGTTCTGACACCCGCGCTTGGTTCGACCGCACCGACATCGATTCCCCCGTTGGTAAAGCTGCTATTCGCGACTCCTATTGTCCGTGATCTCCCCGCGAAATTGCTCGCTTTCGGTTTTCGACGTGAGCAGGTGCTGAACCCAGGAAGGCAGCCAGCGGGCTAGGGCGAAGATGGGGGTTGACCTCCTGAACGGATTTCAGAAATAACCTCGGAAATGACTATGGATACGGTGTTTTCACTCGGGGCCGGCCCGTTTGTCCAAGCAACTAATGCGAGCTTGGCGTATCGGTCTTCACGAGCGGCCTTGCCAAGAGCCCATCGCTTTGGTCATGAAGGTAGGGAAGCGCGGCAGGGCGGAGATAAGCTGTTGTGTATAGGGGTGCCGCGGACTAGAAAAGATGCGTTCAGTAGGGCCGCATTCGACGATTTCGCCCTTATGGAAGGATTGCGATTCGATGACAGATCCCAGCCACCGAACTCAGGTCGTGGGAGATGTAGAGCAAGCTCATTCCCGTCCTCTGGTTGAGATGAGAAAAAAGGCTCAGTATTTCCGATTGCGTAATAACGTCGAGCGCACTGGTAGGCTCGTCCGCAATCAGGAGGGCTGGATTGTGGATAATTGCCATCGCGATGAGCACGCGCTGTGCGTTCATTGTCTACAGTTCTTGGGTACAGATGGGTTTCGCGAACCGGCGGGAAGCAAAAACGATCCCCGTGGACGCACTGGAGGGCTTCCCCATCGTCGCTCTCCACCGAACTTTTCGACCCGTCGTGTGAGGCACTGCTCGCTTGAACCGCGGTAGTAGGGGAGGACAACCAGCAAGGTAGTCTCGGCGCCTATCAGGCCACCAGAATCGAAACCCTTCGTCATTCCCCAGGGTAGGTCAGTTCTTCACGCAACCTGTTTACTTTCCGCCACTTAGGAAGTCACCTCCATTTCAGTCCCGGTTCCTTTGACGCGAAAGCGGCGTCGAGATATTCATGCTCCAGCTTCAGGAGGTGGAACGGGCATGAGGACCACAATCATTAGGGCACGTCTGGTATGTCTTCTCATTCTTGTGTTGCTAGGTGGCTGCTCAAAGAAAAACGATCCTAGCGCGGCGTCGGGGATACCGGCCGCCCGGGCATTCCATGATCTGCGCACCCTCCCCGGGAGCATTGCCGACGTCACCCTGACAGGCAACACAGTTCGAATTGATGAGCCTACCACCCGCCGGATTTTGAAGAGCGTCGGTTCCGATGGCAACATCTACGTCTTTGATGACTCCGACAGCAGAATCCAAAACCTTCATGAAGGCCAGATTCTGTTTCTCGAAAACATTGCCGTGCAGAAAGTGCTCGCGACAACTAAAAAGGATCATCTCATCCTCGTCGGCACGGACTATGCATCTCTACCCGAATTCATTCAGCAAGGCCACTTGAAGTGGGATGCCCCCATCCAGTTTGGCTCCCTGTTCGCTCGGAACGTCAATCCTTCCGACTTCAAACCCGCAAACCGGCAGTTGTGGTGGATACCGGGAAGCACCGTTTACGCCGCGAGCCCGCAGCTTTCCTACTCGGGAAAAGTCGACGGCTGGGACACCACGATCAACGTGACTCCTGGCTCCAATCGCCTGGATATAGCTTTCAAAGTCTCGAAAACCTACCAAGGCATGGGTATGATGGTGTCTTCGAAAGGCTTTCTGAAGGATTTCCTAAGTGCCGCGGACATCCAGGTATCCCAGGGGAGTGTCGACAACTTTTCTTACGATGCTAAGAACCTGAGCGGAGAAATGAATGTCGAATATGCCGCCACACGGGGTGAGGGCGAGGCTGCCGGCATCGATCAACCGAACATCAAGCTTCCACCCATCGCCAAGATACCAATGCCGATCGCAGGCATTCCGTTCATGCTCACCATCAACGCGAACCTGATTCTGAAGCCAGGGTTCGGAGCAAAAAAAGAAGCTGCCAGCGGTTCCTTTCACATCACCTACAGCGGTGACGAAGGATTCCAGGTCAAAGGCGGGAACCCGCAAGCGAGTGGTTCCATCGATGGCAGCGGCAGCTTTGGGCAAATTAAGACAGCATCCCTAGCGCCTCACGCGATCCTGATCGGAATTGCAGCTCCCAAAATCACTCTTAGTCTCGGGGCTCAATCCGCCATGGATGTATTGCAGGAGGCCTTCCCTTCCGGTATGGCCGACACCCTTTCCGACTTCCTGGCTAAATCTGCCGCCGGCAAGTGGGCGAAAAAGAAGATCGATCCAAGCTTCAAGACGGAAGCAGCCGCCTCGGTCCAGACAGTCGCCGTAGGAACGATGACGGCGGCGGGATCGTTGTCCATGATCCCTTGCAAACTTACCCGCCTGTTGCTCGAGTTCAAGGGTGGGGCAGACACCTATTTATTGGGAATGAAAGGGTTCGACAAGGAAGTGGTTTTCGCAAAAAAAGAATTTGTCACGCGGGAGCCTGACATCAACGCGTGCGGAGACAAGTAACTGGCGAGTTCAACAAGAACATGGGTCGTCAAAGATGAGTTTGCGTTGCGCTGTACACCCTCGCTACGAGCACGATGGAGCGCCCGCAACGTCCCAGACCATAACGAGAGAAAGATCAAATATCCGCGGTTAAGGAGGAAACATGAGCATCGCCTGCGTAAAATGTGGATCGCCTCTCCTGGAGGGCCAGTCATTCTGCACGGTGTGCGGCACGCGGGCTGAGGAGCACTCTCCAGCCGAAGTGCCACGCTTTTGCACGGACTGCGGTGCGCCAGTGTCTGCAGCAAAGGGGATTTGCGGGAACTGCGGAGCGTCCGCCAACCCAGAACGATCCTTAGCTTCTGCCGAATCATCGCCTTCTTTTTCATCACGCCCTCAGGTTGCTCACCCTAGGACTCAAGTTTTTCCGCCACAGCCGCCTCCGCCCGCGAAAGCCGGGAGTAAGTTTCTGAAGCTGGTCATGATCGCGGCTGCCCTGTTCGTTCTTTTCCTGCTGCTCGTGATGGGAAGCTGCGCCTACATCGCCTATCGTGCAAAGCAGCGGATCAACAAAGTGGAGGAGGCCTATAACAAGGATGACCTTTCGGGCATGGTGGCCGCAGCCACGGGTCAAACGGCCAAGCCTCAGCCGCTTCCAAACTGGAAGCCTGCATCCCCGGAACTCACCTCATCACCGGCGGGCAAGATCCCGCTTCGCAAATCGCTGCAACTCGTTCATGCCGGCACCGACGAATTGCGAGGGGACTTTGAGTCCATTTTCGTCGTAGATAAGGTAACTGCCCAAAGTGTCCACATCCATGCGTCGCAGCAGTTCCCTTCCGGTCAGGGCATCGAGCGCTTGTTAGATGGCGGGACCAAGAACAACAACCCCCGAAAAATCGAGTGTGGGCGAACCGTGTTCCTCGCGGATATGGAGACCTCCTCCGAGACCGATGGGTACATGTGCCGCGAGGGGAGAAACGAACAGCACCCCGGAACGACGGCGATGAGCCTCTCGCGGAAAACTTTGAACGAATTGAAAACTGCGGGTCAGTCCGAGTTCACCTATCACGAAGACCCCCTCAAGTCTCTGCTGAAGTCATTCAAGAATGCGATGGCATCCGACTCGAAGGGTAGCGATGCAGCCAGCCAGGAGCTTCTGAAGAAGATGATGAACTTTGCTCCCGAGGGAGGAATCGGCAACAGCTCCGCGATGGATACGCCGGCGCTGAAATGCACGCTGCGCAGAAACGGCAACAGTGACGTTGCATTTCCGGTGCTCGTGAACGACCAACCGACGGACCTGCCGGTGGTCGATGTCGTAGTCAAGCTTCCTGACAAAGAAGGCCATCTCTATGTCCTCGACGATCCCGACAATCCGCTGGTCCTGGCCGGTGCCTCGACCGACGGCGGGCACGAGCAGGTGATCAAGATTTATTGGGAGCAGGAGGAACGATCAGGGCCGAACCAGCTCGAACAGGAATTGGAGAAAAATGGCCGGGCCAAGGTGTATGACATCTACTTCGACTTTGCCAGCGCGACGCTGCGCCCTGAGTCAGGCAAGGTCCTTAGCGAAATCGACCAAGCTATGCGCGATCATCCTGACTGGAAACTCAGTGTTGAGGGCCACACCGATAACATTGGAGGCGATTCCTCGAATCTCGATCTCTCGAAGCGCCGTGCGGCGGCGGTCGTTCAGTCTCTTATCGCGAGTTACAGTATTCCCGAAAAGCGTTTCGCCACGGCAGGTTTCGGTGCATCGCGCCCGGTCGATACCAACGATACCCCTGAAGGCCGTGCTCGCAATCGCCGCGTAGAATTGGTGCGTCAGTGACGTAGATGAGGTGAATTGGGTCGGGGTGATGGGATTGAACGTGAGGCGCTCTCGGCGTCTGAGCCGCATTCTCCACAAAAAGCAAGGTTCCCGCTGGAAGCTGCTACATCAGTGCAACCAACAACGCTGGACGTTTCACTGCGAATCGTGCGCAGCCTGAAGTTGACTTGCGATCTTCAGTTCGCGTTCTGCCTCATCCTGCCTTCCCACGTCTCGGTATGTCTGTCCTAAGAGATGATGAGTGATCAGATTATTAGGATCCATCGCCGCCGCACGCTGCAACGAGCGCAGCGCCAGCGCGGCCTCGCCCTTCTTCTCGAGCACTTTCCCCAGAAGGATATATGTATGGGCCAGTGGAGGAGGCATCCAGCCAGATCGACGAGTTGGGCACCTCGAATCCTACGCAGGTCCGTTCAGTTGATGGCGCGGAATTCAAGAATGACAAATTGATCGTGACATTTGCCTCAGACAATTCTCGGGTGTACGTACCTCATACAATTGTTGTTCATTTTGCGTCTGCAAATCGCCGGGGCAGTGACTTTACTCACTAGCAACTCAGCTTCTTTTCCGGGTCTAGCGCAAGGACCTCAGGGCCAGGGTTTCATACTTCCGAAATCCCCACCCTTCGAAGGTCGCGAAGGGTGGGGCAGCATGTGGTTAGGAGTGATCGTTTCACCAGGTGAGCAAGACGTAGCCATCAATACCCCCCGAGAGGAGGTCTCCACCCTTGCCCGTGGTTTCGCCATTGGGTCCGGGGCAGAACTTTGCACCGAATGCCGGGCCCCCTGAGCCGGAGGCTTCATTGAGGCCACTGCGGCCTATGTCGGCGGATGAATCGGCTATCCCACCGAGTCCTCCGGCAAATCCACCACCAGCAAGGAGCAAGATTTGATTGCCGTCGCCGAAGCTGCTGTCTCCGCCGTTCGTGGGGGCGGACTGGAACGGCACCTCGGCCTTACCGCCGCCGCCCACCTCGACCGTGTAGGTCGTGCCCGGCGTGACCGTAATCACTTTGCGGCTGTAAGCTCCGCCGCCACCCCCCGGAAGGTCAAACGGCGCCCCGCCACCCGCACCACCACCCCACATCTCAACCATCACATGAGTCACGTTAGGAGGAGCCGTCCAAGGAATAGGTGCGTTGACTGGTGAGGAGAACTCTTTGATGCCGGTGAACCCACCCGGCCCTTGAGGGCCGGCGGGTCCCGGAGGCCCTTGCGAGCCAGTCGTACCCGTAGCCCCGGTTGCTCCAGTCGCTCCAGTCGCTCCTGTGGCTCCTGTGGCTCCTGTTGCTCCTGTTGCTCCTGGCAGTCCCGGATCGCCCTTATCGCCCTTCGGTCCCTGTGGTCCTGCCGAAATCAAGGAGACGCTCAGCTCCGGATCATGGCTGGTAGAAGTGTTCTCTTTGCTATCGAAGGAAATGGAGATCGCACTGCCAGAGCTTGGAACGAGGGCGATTCCAAAATTGCTGGACGGGTTCGGGGTATTGAACCATGCTTGGACGGCCGAAGTCACGTCCACGTCAATGAAGTTGCGCTTGGATAGGGGCACACTAATGCTACTCGCTACCTTCGTCCCGAGAGTGGGCGCGTTGTTGAAGGTGAGTCCGCCTTCTGTCCAAGAACTCGTGACGAGATAGACATCGAAGGTGCCGCCCGTGGTTACGCCGTTGATGTTCAGCCGCGCTGTCGCTTTGCTGATGTTTGCACTGGTCAGACCGGCAGGTAACGTCGATAGATCGAAGCGGATATAGCTGTTCACTCCTGGCCCAATCACATTGAGTTGGGATTGAGTGCCATAATTGTTGCTGGGTGATGACGACGCGGTGTAGCTGTCGTCGGTTGCTGGAATCTGTGCCCGGGCGGTGCCGAGCAGCAGCGCCACTGTGGCGATCGCGCTTAAGGAAATTCGAACCCCAAGAAGTGAACGCATTCAATCCTCCACGAAGTTGATCAAACTTGAACCTGCAAGACCGAGAACCCGCGTGCCAAGACGGAACTGCCAAACGTAAGCCGAGCCCATGTGCTTCGGTTCTCCAGGGATCGCCACCGAAAATACCGTGGGCCTGGAGGCCCGCTACCGTAGGTTTCACCGGCCGATTGGGTCTTGGTTGGCCCTGGGCGCCGCCAAATGCGCACCATCGCTGGCGCCCCGATCAAAGCGCAACATAGAAACTCGGCTGTGCGAGCAAAGAGTTCCAACATTCTTTGCCTCCCTCCCTGGGGCACCTGCCCTGCACCCGTTCGGTTGGGACAGAACGTAAAAAATCAGAAAATCAGCTCACGATTTGTTCTAGTTGCTGCCTCGGAAGCAAACCGTCCCGCTGTAGCGAAGGATGGTGTGGCCGGTCGAGAAATCGACTTCGCCGATGCTCGACAGGTCACCGGTAGCGTTGCTGAAACGCCCGGTGCCGCCACTGAGGTGCACGTTGTACTCGGTTACGGCAAGCAAACCCGGGCCCACGTAGGTGCCGTGCACCGTAGCCTGGTCAAAGTTCAGCGTCTCGCCATCGTCCGTGACCCAATGGTGTTGAACGGTGATGCTGGTGAAATCCGGGCTAGCGCTCACGACTTGGACGCCAAGCGCGCCTTTCAGATCCCCTGTGGCGACCCCCAACGTAGTGGGACTGCCGTCAATCGCGCCGAAGCCACCAAGATTGGTGAGAATCGCGCCGCCAACCTGTGCGCAATGCGGATTCGCTGCAAATCCTTTGGCTGTAAAAGATGCCAGCAATAGAGCCAGACTGAGAGCAAAGCTGAAAGAACGACTACGTCTCATAGAAGCCTCCTATTGATATTGGCGGTCTTGGCTCGTCGCCGAAGCCAGAGCGAACCTTCTTAAATTCATTTTGAAAGTCCATCGAAACCTGGCTTCTGGCCGCAATCGGAAAACCGCAGCTAGTCGAACGAGCCAACCATGCCGTGCCAATGAGAATCGGTCAATTCAGGGAAGGTAAGTTGGAGGTAAGTTCTTGGTAAGGAATGCTAACCATTAATTACATTGGAGATGACAGCGCACGATATAACGAGGCCTCATTCCCAAGGCTGGCGTTTGTGATGGAGTATCCGCTTGGCTACACAAGTAGCGTCGCAGGAAATCCGCTCCGGTGAGTACGTGCTCGATCTCTGCACCAGAGAACTTACGTCGTCAGGGGACCTTCCTGAAACTTCGGCGTCAGCCGACAAAGGGTCTTGACGGCTTTAGCCGGGCGGCGCAGGATAGGTCACCGCCAAGATCTGGCTGACCAGGTGTGGCGTTCGGAAACCTACTTCGATTTCGAACACGGGCTGAACTATATGTCATGCAACAGATTCGCAGCGGCCTCGAGCATGATCCCAAAGAGCCGCGTTTTCTGGGGATTGCTTTCGCCATTCGGTTATCAGTTCAGGCACCTGCACAGTCCGACCGCCGATGCTGTCGAGGCCTCGCGGAGTGCCTAATGTGAAGGCGCAGCTCATTTAATACGCAAAGCTCGTACGGGATCGATTGAGGCCGCCGGAATGATGCCAGGAATGGCAGCCGCAAGCACCAACACTCCAACCGCGATGGCCATGACCGGCACGTTCACTGTGGTGATTTCATAAAGCTGCGACTTGACGTACCGCAAATGCAGAAGATTGCCACCGGGATGCCGATCCCGAGGCCGGCGACGGCCTGCAGCATGGCTCCGCGCATGACCGTTCCGACTACGCGGTTGCGCCCCGCACAAATTGGTGGACTCGCACCCGCTACTTAGCAGCTATCATCATAAGAGTTCGGGGCGCGAGGACCCCGTGAAGCATATGAGCACTCAGCCAAAGAACACGATTTGCCTCTGGTTTGATCATGACGCGCACGACGCAGCGCTTTTTTACGCTGCCACCTTTCCCGACAGTAAAGTGACCGCTGTTCACCACGCGCCCAGCGACTATCCGGGCGGGAAGCAAGGCAGTGTTCTTACGGTAAATTTCACCGTTGTGGGCATTCCTTGTCTCGGTCTCAACGGTGGTCCGGCGTTCCGCCACAGCGAGGCATTCTCTTTCCAGATTGCAACCGACAGCCAGGAGGAGACGGACCGCTATTGGAACGCCATCATCGGAAATGGCGGCAAGGAGAGCCAGTGCGGTTGGTGTAAGGACCGTTGGGGGTTGTCTTGGCAGATCACGCCACGCGCGCTGACCGAGGCGCTTGCTGCTGGCGGAGCTGAGGCGAAGCGTGCCTTTGACGCGATGATGACGATGACGAAAATCGACGTCGCCGCTATCGAGGCGGCGAGGCGAGGCTGACCTGATCACCGCAAAAGCGCATTCCCGAATGCTTGGACGATTGAAGTGGGCTTTCAGGACTCGAGATGCACTCTACGCGGCTTTCTTTTTGGGCCTGCGGTCCTGTTTTCGAACGAACGCCAGCCCTCGTCTCAATTCGGCGCTGAGGTCGGTATCGGCAGTGGCAATCTGAACCGGCTCTCCAGAAGATTCTCGCCCGAGCCAGCGATTCAGTTCCTCGCGGGAGGTCTCGACGTAGCGACCCTGCTTTCTGACTGGCATACCTTCTGCGGCCCATCGCTGGGCGACGGACACTGGCTGTCCAAGAAATGCTGCGATTCGTTGCCAGCCTCTCAGGAGTTCGGATTGTGCCTCAGGTCTGGTTTGCTTCGGCATGCAAGTACGATGCTTTGTCGAGCCGTTGGGCTGCAACAACCGGTTCGCTATACTGTTAGGGAAATGGACGTTGAGCGCATTATTGATGAAATCCAGCAGCTCGAAGAGATGTTCGAGGCTCCGGATATCAGGCCACTCAGCCCAAGCGATGTATCTGCTGCAAATCGAAGGCACGATGAGATGTTGGCCCAAAGCCCATGGTTTCGCCTTTGGCATGATTTTGGCGTCTGTTGCCGGCCTGGCCCTCCGGAGTTCCGCACCGGGAAAATCGAGACTTAGAATCCTCCAAGTTCTCGAGTGTGAGCAGTAGACGGCATCGATCGAAAGCAATCTCAACCAATCTGAAGAGAACGCCAGACTAGAATCTGGAATCGACTAGGGCTAGATGGAAGCCGGATTTCCGGTGGAGAAGGCCGCATCGTCTCGCTGCACTATGAAGTCGCCTCAGCAACGTCCCTGTTTAGCACGACCGCGGTAATGATCAGCGCCACAAAAAGCCCACTGAAAAATAAAAGCCATCCCCAGTATTGAGTGGGGTGTCGCAGTACCCGGATCACGTGCCGCCCGTACAGGTGTGCGATGAGGGCTATGGCCGAATAGCGCACGGCGCGGGAGACCGCCACAGCGGTAACAAATTTTGACGTGCTATATCCATTCGACGCGCCTGCGGCAGCAAAAAATGCGCTGGTCGGCAAGGGGAATGGAATGGCAGAAGAGGCAACAAGAGCGCCCGTTCCCCATCGCTCAAAGGTTTTCAAGAGCCTGGGGATTCTCTTTTGACCAAACTTGCTCTCCAAATAAGCCTGCCCCGCTTTTCTAGCCAAGTGGAAGGTGATGTAGGCACCAATCACTGCGCCGGCAGTCGCGGCGGCCGTATATTCGTACCAAGGGTTCCGGCGGGTTGCGACGAGAATAACAAGGAGGATGTCCGGTCCCCCAAAAGTCGGGAGGGGTGTCCCGTCCAGAACCGCCAAGAAGAACAATCCCAGAGCACCGAGGTGCCGGAAAAACCGCAAAACGCTCGCAGGATTCCTTCTTGAAGCCTGGATCAGTGACAAGAACATAGGGAGGGTTGATCGAATAGTTCCAGAAGAATACACCGTTTATACCGAATTAGGCTGTTTCCTTTTTAGCGCGGACTGCTTTCCGAATCTGTTTTTTCGAGACATCGCTGAGTTCGGCGCCCCCGAAGTTATGTTTCCCTCGATCCCAGCAGAAGATTTGGCTGGTTCGACAAGTCGTCGCGCCAGGACAAAAACCTTGCCAATTGGCAGACCTATTTCGCAGGGTCTTGGGCTTCAGCTGGTGCGGGCAGTTGTCCGTTCCCCAACACCCAAATGTTTCCAACCATTCAAGCGGCAGTGATTGCGGCAACTCCTGGATCGACGGTTGCGGTCTGTCCCGGCATTTATCCCGAACAGGTAACCATCACAAAGCCGCTGACACTTTTGGGCAGAGCGTTCGGCAACGCGAACCGCGCCACGATCGTGGCGAGTCCCAACCTTTCGTTGGACGCGAATACCCTCATCTCGGGCGGATTGCCGGTCTACGCACAAGTCCTGGTCCGGGACGTGGATCCGCCGGGGCCAGTGAATCTTATTGGAATCACCGTGGACGGCAGTGGTACGGTCACGAGTAATGGCAGCTGCTTTGACCCGGCAGGAATTGGCTTGGCCGGCATCGTTTATAGCGATGGCACAACTGGGACTGTGAACGAAGTAACCGCGCGCAATCAGATCGATGGTGGCTGTGGTTTCGGCATTGTGGCATTTAATGACTCTGGAACCGAAAACATCACAATCGAGAATGGTAGCTTTCGCGACGTGGATAACGGTATCGTCACATTTGGCTCTTCCGCGCTCGGATCACCGCCAACATTGAGCTCCACCATCTTCGCGAATTTCGTAACGGCGAAGCCCGGGAACTTTGGAGGAATTGCAGCAGTAGAAGCATCCGAAATAGCTGGCGGAAAACTTCGTGATCAGCCAGTTCATCGGCATTTTTGCAGACGTCCCCTCCACCATTGCTAACAATACGATCGCGGACGGCAATATCGGAATCGAGGTGGATCGTGGGGGAACCTCAAACGTGCAATCGAACCGACTCGCCAATGTCGGCACGGGTATCACCATCGGCGGTGGGCCGAATTCTTCGGGGCTCTGGCCCGCCCCTACAATCGAAGCCAACTTCCTTCAAAACACCAGTCACGGTATTGACCTTGTCACCCTCGGCGCCTCCTGCCCGACAGGATTGGTGATAGATCAGAACGTATTGAACGACAGCACTGTTGGGTTCAATGGAACTCCCGCTTCGTTGGGTGGGAGCAATATAGTCACCGATGTTGACACGGTTGAGGTGCGGGGTACCTGTCCGTAGCCTTAGCCAGACCTAGAGTGAACTCGTGGCGTTAATCTACGTCTCGAAACATTGGCAAGCGCTGGTAGCTGTCTCGTACGGCGTCTCTCGACGCTTCGTGACGGCACGCGGCACGGTCTTGAGGAGAAGAGGCCAACCAAATCGCGAACGGCGATTCCGAACGTCTCGACGTTCTCGGAGTCGCCTTGCGGACCGTGTGTACGGGCCACACGCAAGAATGCAACGATGACAATCGCCAGGATCCGCATCAACGCCTGCCCTTGCCGTCCAGTAGGCCGCGATTTTTTGAAATGACTGCAAACTCCGATATACTCGCCCGAACCGTAAGCGACCCAAGGGGAAGTCTGCATGGCTGGATCTTTACTGGCGGCCGTTCCATCCGGGTTGGAGGATCGGACTCGGCATAAGATCGCTCTCCGCCTCCTTCCCTTTCTCTTTATTCTTTACATCGTTAATTATGTTGACCGTACGAACCTTGGGTTTGCTGCGATCGGAATGGAGCGCGACCTAGGGTTCAGCGATCGCGTATTCGGGCTGGGGGCGGGGATCTTCTTCGCCAGTTACATGGCGCTGCAGGTTCCTGGGGCGCTGCTGGTAGAGCGCTGGAGCGCACGCCGGGTGATTTCAGGGTGCATGATTGCCTGGGGAATGCTGACGGTGCTGACCGGGCTGGTGAAAACACCCTGGCAGCTTTATGTGGCACGTTTCATGCTGGGCGGGGCGGAGGCCTCGTTCTTTCCCGGTGTAATCGTCTACCTGAGCCATTGGTTTCAAACCAGGGATCGGGCGAAGGCGACAAGCAATTTCATGGCAGCAATTCCGATCTCCTTCGTGATCGGGTCGCCGATAGCAGGATGGATCATCAGCCACCACTGGCTCGGCGTCAGCGGATGGCGCTGGTTGTTCCTCGCGGAAGGAATTCCGGCGGTCCTTTGCGGCGCCGTCACCTTCTTTTATTTGACAGACCGGCCGAGTGATGCGAATTGGCTCGAACCGGAAGCGCGCGACCGGGTTGAAGAGGGGTTGCGCCTGGAACGAGCAGGCGGCTCCAAGCCAATGCCTGCGCTCAAGGCTGTGCGCTCGGGTCCTGTGCTGGTGCTAGCCGCCGCCTACTTCATGAACAACCCATCGGCGTACGTGTTCTTCTTCTGGTTTCCAACGATGTTGAAGCGGATGGCGGGCGTTTCCGACGTGCGGCTCGGACTGCTGGGGGCGGCGCCTTTCGCTGCCTGCTTTGTTGCGATGCTGGTGAATGGCTGGCACTCGGACCGTCAGCGCGAGCGGAAGTTGCATTCTGCTGTGCCGCTGCTGATCGCGGTCGGCGGGTGGATAGGATTGGCTCTGGGGCCACAGTCCCTTGGGACCATGATGGTGTTGTTCACCATGGTGGCCCTTGGAACCGCCAGTATAGCCGTGTTTTTTTCCATGCCGACCGAGATCCTGAGCCAATCTGCAGCCGCCGCAGCCGTCGGCATTATCAGCACCATGGGAAATATCTCCTCCTTCCTGGCGCCATACTTGTTTGCCTATCTGAAGACCCGGACCGGCTCGTTTACCTTCGCCTTGTGGGCCGCGGCCGTGGTAGCGCTCATCGGAGCGATATTGACGCTATTGGTGCCGTATCGAAGGGAATCCAGGCGCGGCTGATTCGATCATCGGAGGTCAGCAGCTGCCGCGAGTCTGCCACCGCGCGGTTTCGGCAACGGGACGTTCTGCAGTGAATACTGTCGATGGGGCCGTGCCAGGATGGCAATTCGCCTGCCGCGCTCGCTTTTTGGAGCGTTTTTTCAATTCGCCGCCAAAAAGCGCGGCTTACAACCTGGATGGCGCCTCAATTCTGGTAAGTAGCCCGTTTCAGCCGACCTGCAGCCTGCGCAAATATGGCACGCTCGCTTGCATCATTCCGAGCGCCATTTCGACGAAGTAGTTTTGCACACCACCGGTCTTGGCCGCGGTAAAGATTTTCTTCCAGTCCAGAGTGTCTTCTCCCACGGGCATGATTTTTTTAGTTTTGTCCGACCAGCCTTGGACGTGCATGGACATGAAGCGGCCGGGATACCGGGTGAAGTAGTCGGCGGCATCGTAACCAGCGCTCACAGTTGAAACCTGGAATTGAAACTTGACCAGCTTAGGATCCAGCAGCTCGAGCAGAAGATCATAGGTACGCTTGCCGTCGATGGTTGAGAGTTCGAAGCCTTCATTATGAAGCCCCTGCTGAATGCCGGCTTTGGCGGCCTTCTCGCCCATCCTGTTGTATTCGTCAGCGGCGCGCTTCACATCATCCATGGTCGGGTTCTTCGGGCCATCGAGGCTCGGCACGATCATCTGCTTCAAGCCGACCTCTGATCCCCAGGCAATTCGATCGCCTTGATTCTCCCTCCGTTCCTGGATGCTGAAGTGTGAGCTGATGCAAGAGACACCAGCATCTCCCAGAATTCTTCTCAGCTCTTTCCCGTTGTACCTGGCGAGACCGGCAAAGCCCGAATCGGCATAACCCACCGGAGAACAGAGTTCAAGCGTCTGGAATCCGATCTGGGCAAGCTTTTGGATGGTGCCGGGAAAGTCTTTTGCGATCATCTCCCTGACTGGCCAAGTCTGGCATCCGATGGGCATGCCTAGGGGGTTTGAACGGAGATCGATCGCCTCTGAACAAAAAAGTGCAGCCACGGCAGCGTTCTTGACAAACTCTCTTCTGGACATCGCGGACATTGGTGACCTCCTGCCAAAGTTTCGATCAGGTGCGGCTACAGTTCCCATCCAGCTCGGCGTTCGGGACGCACGAGCCTTTGGGCGGATTCGGAATTGACAGCTTTCAGGTTGGAACGATCCCACTCGAGTCTTCCTCCAACCAGAGTTGCCACATTGCCGAGCAGTAAGGTCTCGGTGACCATTCCGGAAAACTCGAAGTTCCCGCCAGGTTTATTTTTCCCTCCCTTGCAGGCATCGAGCCATTCCCGCTCATTGCCTGGAGATCTTGGGAGGGTCTTCGGTGGCAGCTTGTAGTTCTTCATCTTCTCTTCTGGAATGAGCCTCGGATGCCCTCCATTGAATGAGCAGAAAATCTTGCCGCGATCTCCGATAAAAAGAAGACCTTCGTCGCGCTCCTCGCCTTCTCCACGGAGAGGAAGATTTCTGTCGAAGCCATCGGGACGTGCCGGCTTCATGCCGCCGTCATACCAGCTCATTGTCACCGGCGGCATATCGCCGCGGGCTGCAAACTCATAGCGCACAATCGAGGCCAGGGGATAGGTCTCCGGGTAGAGGTCTGTAGAACTGGCTTCTACGCTCACCGGGGCCTCAAGCTTCAAGACACGAAAAATCGTGTCAAAGCTGTACGAACCCATATCGCCAAGGGAACCGCAGCCGAAATCGGTCCATCCACGCCACACAAAGGGCAGGTACGCGTGATGAAAAGCACGCTGGGGCGCGGGACCAAGCCACAGATCCCAGTCCAACCCTTCTGGAATAGGTTGTGTTTCTTTGGGGCGCTCGATCGCTTGCGGCCAGAACGGACGGCTGGACCAGTTCTCGACATTCCTCACCTGCCCGATGGCTCCGTCCCAAATCCATTCACACAGCAGGCGGGTGTCCTCGGAGGCTTGGTTGGCTACTGCAATCTGAGTTGCTACTCCGGTTTCGCGGGCAATTTCAGCAACGCGGTGCGCTTCGTAAATGGTGTGCGTCAGGGGCTTTTGGCAAAAGACGTGTTTGCCTTTTTTCATCGCCGCGGCGGAAACAGCGGCATGGAGATTGTCTGTCGTGCACACAACCACGGCGTCCACACCTTTCTCCTTTTCAAGGAGCTCGCGGAAATCCACGTAGGCGGCACAACCATGGTACTGAGCAGAGCGATGCTCTCTGGAGTAATAGGCATCCACGATTTTCTGGCAAGTATCGCGACCCGACACTCCTGCCGGCGACTTCATCGAATGGGTCAACTCAATGGGGTCATCGGGGCTGAGCCAATCCCAGCCGCTCTTCACCCCTAATAAGTCACGCACCGAGTTGCAAAACTCGTGCGCGTACCATTGTGGATGGTTGGCTGCGCTCTTGTTGGCATCGCAGACCGCGACACCCTGAACGTCGGGCTCGCGCAAGAAGTGCAGCATCACGCGGAAACCCTGGGATCCTACGCCAATGAAGGCGACGTTGATTTTGTCGCTGGGCGCGACATATCCCGGGCCACCCAATACTCGGCGCGGAACGATCGAAAATGCAAACGTCGCGGCCGCTGCCTGTCCCAAAAATTGCCGGCGCGAAACTTGCCCGCCGAGAGAGCGCGACAACCGAGGCTTAGCCATAGTCTTCCCTTCTGCCTACATAAGCTACTCCGGCACAATCGATGTAGCAACGCTCGGGTTGAGTCTCAACCGTTTCTCGGGCGTTCACCACATGCAGGGAAGGACGAAGGACCACGGGACGAGCCGCTTCAGTACCCTCAGAGTAGACGGAATTCAAGAATGGACTCAGGTGGGTGAGGAGTTCGATTGCCGACCGAGCGGGCGGAGATCAGAGCTCAATCGTGCGAAACTTCTCACAGCGGAGCTTCCCTTTCTTTGCAAGACCAAAGGTTGAGACCCGACTGGGTCCTTGAAAGCCACCAAGTCGGGTCCCATCCTGAGTTTGCTTCCTGCGCCAAGAGAAATGGCGTCTCCTGGAAATGCTAAGGAACAACCGCCGTCACCTGGTTTGAATACGGGCTTTGTTGGCCTACGCTGTTGGTGGCTGCAACCACGTAGTAGTAAGTGGTGCCTGTTTGAACGCCGCTGTCGGTAAAGCTTCGCCCTGATGGGCTAGCGAGCAACGCGTAATAGCCGCCTGAAATGGTCGAACGGTAAACTCGATAGCCAATTACGCCGGAACTAGTGCTGGCGTTCCAGTTCAGTTGAACGGTGTGCGCCGAGGTACCCCCGGTCGTACAGGTGTAGTCCAGGCTATTGATCCAGTCCTGGCTGGTGTCGGATGCAACTATCCGGAAATGATAAGTCTTTCCCGGCGTGAGCCCCGAGATCAACTGAGTCTTTGAACGCCAGTACTGAGTGCTGTTTGCGCTGCTCTTTGTGTAGGATCCAGCCGCTAGCCCATAGTCGACGTGCGCGATAGTGGGGACAGCGGTGGTCCATCCGACTGTGCAGCTTGTGGTTGTGGAACTTTTGGTGATGTTGCTGAACCAAGTTTGGGCGCAAGCTGGAAGGCAAAGTACTAGAAGAATGGCAAGTCTAGATAAGGGTTTGTACACGGGATCACTCCAACAAGGGATAGGGCTAGGACATCTGCAAGCCAATGAAAACACTTGGGTTCCAAGCGGCCTGAAACGCCAACCAGATTGGAAGGTTTATATCGAAACCCTTTTTGTTCGGCAAAATAGGAAGGGCAAGCCTGAAACGAGTTCGACTTTAGGAAAGTACCTTGAAGCAATTTTGGAAAAATCCGAGCAACCCGCTATCCCTCGAAAGTTGTAATGACGTCTGCAACTTCCCGGTGATTGACTCTGCCATCAAGGCCTGTAAAGTAAGGCTTCCTAGGATTGTATGCAACTTGTTGTACTTCCCGGCAGTCACAAGACTTGGCTTTCTAGGCAGCGGCCTGGCGAGCTTCGAGCGTGGAGCAACGAAATAGTGTTTTGGCGTCGATCATAACTGCGAGTTTGCCGTGCCCGCCAAGAAGATCCAATCCCCGATTAGCCTTCTGATCGCTGACGCAAACGCAATGGTTTGCGAACTCCTGAGTGGAGCTTTCAAGGGAAGGCGCAGTTTTAAAGTAGTCGCGTCTGCGGTGAAGATGGATGACTTCCTCTCGATCGCCGCCACGACAGCTCTCGATGTTGCTTTGGTGGGCGCCCATTTGCAGGATGGAAAGGGTAGCGGCTTGCGCGCAGTGCAACAGTTGAGAGCAATACGCCCCGACACACGGTCCATCGTTCTTTTGGAGCGTTCCGAACAGATCCTGATACCTGAGACGTTTCGCGCAGGAGCCAGAGGGGTCTTCCTCCGCTCGCAACACGACCTCGATGTGCTCTGTAAGTGCGTCTCCCGCGTACATGCGGGACAAATATGGGCAAGCAGCGCTGAGCTCGAACAGGTGATCGAAGCTCTTCGCCGCTCGAGCCCTCTTCTGTTGACCAACGCTCAAGGAACCAAGCTATTGAGCAAACAGGAGAGCAGGATCGCTCGCTTGATTTCTCAAGGCATGACGAACCGCGAGATCGCCACTCATTTGGGGTTGAGCGGGCATACGGTCAAGAATTATCTATTCAAGATCTTCGACAAATTGGGCATTTCCAACCGGGTAGAACTTGCGTTATATGTCGCGAGCAGGGAAGACCACATCGATCTCGAATTAGAGGAAATGATTGAAAACCCAGAGCTGAGAAGGGTGGGCTAGCGTTCAGTTTTCCTGGAATCGGAGTGGGTTGCGGGTCCCCATCTTTTCCACACTCACAAGTTCATCATCAGAACGTCCATTCGTACCCCATCGGGGAGCACCTTCGATACGTCTTCCCGATTCGTCCTTCCGTGACCTTCACGAGAGCCGGAGTTATTGCGATTCTTAGCCGATGCAAAAACTCGTCGGCCTAATTTGCCTTGTTCTGATTCCGTCGCTGTCTTGCGCGGCCTCCTATAAACGCGTTCAAGTTTCCGTCAGCCCATCGGGCACGACGGTTGTCTCGGGTGGTACCCAGCAGTTTTCGGCCAACATTTCTGGCACTTCGAACACGAGCGTCACTTGGTCCGCATCGGCTGGAACGATCACTGCGACTGGCGTCTTCACCGCGCCTGCCGTTACTCAAAACACTATCGTTTACGTGACAGCGTCAACCACCGGCTATCGTTCGAGAAGTGGGACGGCAACGGTTACAATTACCGCACCAACGACAGCGCCAGCTCCGACCCCGACCCCAACGCCAACTCAACACATTGTTGATCTGAGCTGGAACTTGTCTACCTCGCCTAACATCACTGGCTACAACGTATACCGGGGCACATCGTACGCGGGACCGTACTCCAAGATAAACAGTGGCGGGTTGGTCGCATCCAGTTTGTATACGGATTCAAACGTCTCTAGCGGCTACACCTACTATTACGTTGTGACCGCCGTAGACAGTTCTGGTGCAGAGAGCGGATATTCCAACGAAGCCCAGGCGGCTGTGCCCTAGCTCGAAAACGCACGGTAGCAGCTTGGTGAGACGAGAACTACCAACGAACGCAGGGTGCGTTAGCCATCTGCACGGTCAGACTTAAGGATTGAATCTCGGTGCCGTTCAGCACCATCGCCCGCCTGGCGCCATTTAGCTGCCTTGTATGGGACCCACTAAAAGCCTGAGCAGCGTCTTCTAATCTCGCAAGTCACGGACCCCATGCTGTCTGCACTGCGATGTAGGACTACTGAGACTGAAGGTTCCCCTGTTAGTTCTTACAGGAGACTGTCAGTTTTTACAGTGGTAGACTCACGTTCCATTTTGTGAGATTGTCGATCAAGGAACGGAACGATTGCCGCTTCAAACGAAAAGACCCGCTGCTGGTTTGCGTGCAACTCTCAGTCTTGACAGTCCAGCCCAAAGGTCGGCGGTCGTTACTGTTCGATACTTGAAATAACTTCGACCCCAGGGTGTCAGTATGCTCCCAGCCACAGACGCATCGGCAAAAATTTTCCTGGCCGATGCGAGCCCGTTAGATTGCCAGCTGCTTTCCGCCTCCCTGACCCGCAATCATTTCCGTGTCACGGGATGGGCGGTGAGATCTGTTGACGTGATTACCGCGATTGAAGAATGCAGCCCTGACGTTGTGGTGATTGGCGTTCAATTGCAGGACGGCGAAACCGCAGGCCTTACCGCGCTACGAGAGCTGCGCCTGCTTCGGTCGGCCCCGCGTGTGGTACTGCTCGTGGACTCGAGTGACCCAGAAATTGTGACAGAAGCTTTTCTTAGCGGGGCCTCGGGCGTGTTTGGTCGGACTCGGACGCCTGCTGAGCTATGCAACTGTATTCGCTGTGTCCTCGCAGGCCAAGTTTGGGTTAGCAAGGTCGAATTGGACTGTTTGATCAGCGCCTTGCGGGCCTGTTCCGCACCGCGCATCGTGAACTCGAAGGGAATTGACCTTCTTACGAAACGCGAGCAGGAGGTGGTGGGACTCCTAGCGGAAGGTTCCAGCAACCGCGAAATAGCCCACCAGCTTCGGCTGAGCGAGCACACGGTTAAAAATTACGTCTTCGCCATCTTTGACAAGGTTGGCGTATCTACACGCCTCGAACTGGTTCTTTATGCCCTACGTAATTCGGGGCAATCCTTCCCGCCCGACCCGCAAAGTGAAATTCGGAAATTCGGAACCTAGAGCACTGAATCTACCCTCTCGCTCGTGACCGACGCTGGACCCCTGGATTGTATTTCATTCTCACTCTATCCCAAGCCCTCCCCTACCTTAGGTGATTCACTTGAGGAAGGTCTTCTATGGAATGACCTCCTGAATGAAGTAAAAGAAGCGACAAAAGGATGCAGGATTTTCGACCCCTTGCGGTGTCACGCGACTTTGGCGTAATTTTCACCGAGACGTATGGGCCGTCTGAGGGCGCGCTCGAAAATGGGAGTCAAAGGGCGAAGCTATGAGTTCGCTAGTCGGTTGCCCAAGTTGGACGGACCCGCTGGTTGCGTCGGAACCACTCAGGTGGTATGCGCTCGCGACGCTGTCGCGCCACGAATGGTTGGTCAACAAGCAACTTCAAAGTTACGGAATGCAGGCTTTTCTTCCCACCAAGGTCGAGATCCATCGTTGGAGCGATCGCCGTAAGAAGGTAGAAATGCCCCTATTCCCTGGCTACGTGTTTTTACACGCGACCATGGGTGTCAAAGTGCGCCACACGGTACAGTGCGTGCGAGGCTGTTCCGGCTTCATCACCATGCAAGGAGAGCCGGTTCCCATTCCAGGCGAGCAGATCAAAGGAATTCAGAAGATTCTCGAGCAGCGAATATCCTGCACCGCATACTCCTATCTTCGAACCGGCCATCGCGTGCGCGTCCGAGGCGGATGCCTCGATGGCATCGAGGGGATTCTTGTTCGCACGAACGGGGAAAAGAGCTTGGTAATGTCTATCGACGGTATCGCAAGGTCTTTGGTGGTTCGGATCGAAGGCTATGCGATCGAGCAACTTTGATTTCGCCCTAGATATCGATATCCCATTCATTCGCCAATAGACCACAGCTCAGGCCAGTTCCCTTGGTCCCAAAATTCAATCGCTCGACAAAGAGTGGTCAACCATGATGCTTAATGGCATCGAGGAGCTTGGAGAGGGCCTCTTTTTCGTTTGTGCGGGAAGTGCCATGCGGCAGCTTCGAATACAAGCGGAGCTGTTGGCGAAAGCAAAGGTACCGGTGCTAATCGTAGGCGAAGAAGGAAGCGGCAAGGAAACAGCGGCTCGTTTAATTCACAAGCTGTCTGGTCAATCCAGGAATCCCATACTCATAATCGACTGCACGAAACCGTGTTCCAGAGTACTGGATAGGACGCTTTTTGGCGCTGCCGGCGCGGCCACGGCAGCGTTATCGACGGGATACCAGACGGTCGTGCTCAAGAATGTCCTGGGTCTACCCCCCAAGACTCAAACGCAAATCCTAAACCGCATGGCAGGCATGGCAAGTCCTAAAAATGGCGGAGGCGACGAATGTCGATTTCGTATTATCGCCACCTGCGGCGAAAGTATCGAGATGAGTGTTGGTGAGGGGAGCTTTTCCGCAGAGCTTTATTCCTATCTGAGTGCTTTCACGATCTATATCCCGCCATTGCGACGCCGAAAAGATGAAGTCTCCTTGCTACTAAGCCACTTTATGAACCAGATTGCATGCAAATACGATCTGTCGCCACGTTTGCTGTCAGGCGCGGCCCACTTTGCATGCCAGTCTCATTCGTGGCCGGGAAACGTGAAGGAGTTGGAGGACTTCGTCAAACGGTACTTGATTATTGGAGAAGGAGCGATTGCCTTCCAGCCACTCAGGTCCTTGCCTTTAACGGTCGACCTAGTTACCCAGAACTCCGGCCAGGAACGAAAACCCCCCAATTGAGGATGTCGAATGACTTTCAAGACAGAAGCCCTGGTGTTAAGCGCCATCGCAGCCCTGGCGTCGATTTGTGTCGCACAAGAGAGTGCAGCAGCTGAACCTGCAGCTAAGGGGAACCAAGCAATGAACGCTCCATCGAAGGTGCCAGGGCACGCCGGCGCACCCACTTTTCAGCCGCGCAATCCCCGGTATCTGGTGGAAGCTGGAGATTCCTTCGACCTCATGTTTGAACTGAGCCCCGAATTCAACCAGACGGTGGTGGTGCAACCAGATGGCTTCGCTACCCTCAAGGCAGTCGGGGATCTGCACGTTGCCGAGCACACAGTTCCCGAATTAAGGGATATGGTGCGTCAAGCGTATGCAAAAATTTTGCGAGATCCGATCATCAGCATCTCGCTTAAGGACTTCGAAAGACCCTATTTCATTGCCAGTGGGCAGGTCGGACGCCCCGGCAAGTACGAACTGCGTGGTGATACCACTGTAGTCGAAGCTGTAGCCATGGCGGGCGGATTCAACACATCTGCCAAAGACTCACAAGTGGTTCTGTACCGCCGGGTCTCCCAGGATTGGATGCAGGGCAGAATCTTGGACGTCAAAAAGATGATGCACGACAAGAACTTGAGTGAAGATCTCCACATTATGCCCGGCGACATGATCATCGTGCCGCAGAACCGCATCTCCAAAATTAAGCCCTTTATTCCAAACACCGGGGTTTACGTTAACCCCATACCGTAGAGGTGCAGATAGCTTTTGCAGGCCTTTTTCCCGCAATCGTGTACCTAAGGCCGGTTCCCGCAGGCACCTGTGCAAGAAATGGAAGCTTCCTATGACTTATGACGACGATGTATTTAGCGGAGAAAAATCGCGGCAAACGCAGCTGACCGCAAAGGATATTGTTCGAGTGGGCTTTCGCCACAAGAACTTACTTCTTGCTACCTTTGGATTTCTGTCGTTGCTTGCCCTGCTATACGCCTTCGCATTGCCCCCAAAGTACGAAGCGGAAACTAAGATTCTGGTGAGGCAAGGCCGCGTCGACCCGGTGGTGAGCCCGACGGCGAATGTCCCGCTGACCATACAGCAGCCACTCACCGAAGAAGAGCTTAACTCCGAAGTCGAAATACTCTTGAGTGACGACGTTCTACGGCAGGTGGCTACCGCTTCTGGCCTAGTTCGCAGAACAACATTTTCGCTGCTCCCTCTGTTCCAGGGCTTCGATGATCCCGAGGCCCGCATGGGCGCAGCGGTTAGAGATCTGAAGTCGTCGCTGAAAGTAATACCCTTACGAAAAACGAATGTCATACAGGTAAGCTACCGGCGGCGAAACGCCGAACAGGCTGCTCAGGTTTTGCGAGCGCTGAACGCGGCGTACATCGGCAAGCACGTCGAAGCTCATCGCGCGGGCGGGCAGTTCAAGTTCTTTGAGCAACAGGCTCAGGATTACCAGGACAAATTGAAAGACGCCGAGCAGCGGTTGCAGGATTTCTCCCGTACCCAGAATTCTGTTCGTCCGGAGATAGTGAGAGACGAAATGCTGCAGCAGCTGACCACGCTAAACGGCGACATCGCCGCGACCGGGGCAGAAATCGCGCAGACCGGAAATCGTCTCCGAACGCTGGAAGAGCAGGCGCAAAAAGTCCCCGCGCGTATGACGACCAGTATCAGGACGGCGGATAACGAACAGCTAATGCAACAGCTAAAAGGCACCCTCTTAACCTTGGATTTGAAGCGCACCGAGCTGCTGAGCAAGTACCAGGAGGACTATCGCCCAGTCCAAGAAATCGAGCAGGAAATTCAGAGGACGCGCGCCGCGATTGAAGCGGAGAACGCTGCCCCGTTACGCGAGAGCACGACAGATGTGGACCCCACTCATACGCTGGTCAGTGCCGAGCTAACGAAAGCGAAGACCGACCTGAGCGGATTATTGGCGCGCCAATCCGCCATGCAAGCGACCGCGCGGCGGTATCAGTCTGTAATCCACGAGTTGGAGAGCAAGGGGAGGCTCGAACAAGATTTGCAGCGAGAAGTGAAAGCCGGGGAAGAAAATTATCTGCTCTACGTTCAGAAACGCGAACAGTCGCGAATTACGGACGCGCTCGACCAAATGCGAATCTTGAACGTTGTGGTAGTGCAACAACCCAGTGTTCCGGCTTTGCCTCTTCACTCTCCCTGGATGTTGGCACTCGGGGGAATGCTTGTCGCCGCACTCGTGAGCGTTGCAGCTGTCTTTCTGTTCGATTTCTTCGATTCCTCCTTTCACGCTCCGCATGAAATAGAAGCCATGCTGAATATTCCTGTCCTCGCGGCTGTACCGCGATTCGACGACAACAATGGTCACCGCAACGGCGCAAGTAACGGCCACCGGTTCACACCTAAGGCTGCAGGCGAAAAGACAGTCGCCGGCTGAGCGGATTCCTCGCTTTTTTCAACCCTGCCCGAAGCTTCCGATCGATGGCACCTCAAGGCCACCCCAGCAAGTGAATAGCCTTCCACATCTCACCACCATTCAACGGTCGAGCGCTCCCGCTCGCATGGAGTTTTCCGGACTGTCGCCCAGCCAGGTTGTTGCAGCGCCAGCAGCTATTCCCGTGCATGCGGTAGAAGTGAAGGGCGCGAAACGCCAGCACGTGTATTTCTGGTGTAAGCGAGTAATTGACGTGCTTCTATCTGCCAGCCTCGCAATTGTGTTGTTGCCGTTGATGGTAGTGATCGCGATTCTGATCAAGCTCGATTCGCCTGGTCCGGTGCTTTTTATTCACCATCGTGTCGGAGTCAAAAGGCGCACTGAGGGTGACCGCGTTGTGTGGGTGCTCCGATCCTTCGCGTTCTATAAGTTTCGTTCCATGGTGACCAACGCAGACCAGTCGCGGCACGAATGCTATATCCGGGATTTCCGGGAAGGACGTATTGACGGATCCGGAAATGGCAGTGGCTTTAAGTTGAACAACGATTCGCGGGTGACCCGGCTGGGACGGATCCTGCGACGGACCAGCCTGGATGAGCTGCCTCAACTCATCAACGTGTTGAAAGGCGACATGAGCCTGGTGGGCCCACGACCGGTACCGCTCTATGAGGCGGCTCTTTACGCTGACCGCCACTATGAGCGCCTGACCGCACTTCCAGGCATGACCGGGCTCTGGCAAACCAAAGGACGCTGCCAAGTTCCTTTCGAGGAAATGTTGCGAATGGACATCGAATATGCACGGCGGTCCTGTTTCTGGCTGGACGCGAAAATACTGTTACTTACCATTCCTGCCGTGCTCAGTGGGCGCGGCGCCCGATAGAAAAGGAGCAAGAGATGCCCACGCTCGACCGCTTGGGAACTGCCGTTATCGGCTGTGGTTATTGGGGAATGAACTATGTGCGGGTATTCAGCGAATTGCCTGAAGCCCAGCTAATCGCCGTCTGCGACCAGCGACCTGACCAGCTGAAGGAATTGTCGAACCGCTCTCCGCACATACGTTTGACTACAGAAGTGGATGAAGTCGTGTGCGATCCGAGAGTCGACGCGGTAGTGATCTGTACGGAAGCGACGACCCACCACGCGGTGGCTTCCACCTGCCTCCGTGCCGGCAAACATGTGCTGATCGAAAAGCCGATTGCCACCACAGTTGCCGATGCCGAAGAGATGGTAGCACTGGCCGAAAGGAACTCTCTGACGTTAATGGTAGGTCATACATTCATCTATAACCCTGGGATCAAAAAGGTCAAAGAATTCATAACGGATTCGTCCTCCGAGGTGTACTACCTGTACGCGCGTCGCACCAACCTCGGCCCTATACGTCGAGATGTGAATGCGGTTTGGGATCTGGCGACCCACGATATCGCCGTATTCAACTATCTGCTGGACACTGAGCCTGGCTGGGTGTCGGCGGTTGGGGGCAAGCTTTTACGCAATTGCCGGGAAGACGTCGGATTCGTAACCCTAGGTTATGGCGGGAACGTTCTCGGCCACATTCACGTCAGCTGGGCCGACCCCAACAAAGCACGAGAAACGGTTGTGGTGTGCAGCGACAAACGGATTGTTTTTAACGATCTGAACTCGTTAGAACAGGTGCGAGTTTTTGAAAAGGGCGTCCGCCTCGTGGAACAGAAGCCGGTGAACTATGGCGAATATCGATTACAGATTCGCGACGGCGACATTCTAAGTCCGAGGCTTGAGGTCGCCGAACCTCTGAAGGAACAGTGCCGTCATTTTCTAAGCTGCGTGACCACTGGCGAACTCCCTCTCACTGGCGGGCGGGAAGGAGTAGAAGTGCTTCGCGTACTTGAAGCGATTGATCGTTCAATCCAAGAACAGGGTACAAGAGTTGAGGTAACGACTAATGAGCATCACGCCGATGATCAAGCCATGCTACGAAGTGCCATTGCTTGACCTTTTCGCACAGTATCAATGTATTACCGCGGAAATCGATCAGGCGATTTCGTCGGTGTTGCATGGCGGCGACTTCATCTTGGGACGAGAAGTCAGTTTGTTTGAGCAGGAATTTGCCTCCTATTGTGGAGCCCGTTTTGCTGTGGGCGTGGACTCGGGTACATCGGCATTGGAACTCGCACTGCGTGGGTTCAGGGTCGGGCCGGGGGATGAGGTAATCACCGTCGCCAACAGTTACATCGCTTCAGTCCTCGCCATATCACATACCGGCGCAACCCCGGTTTTAGTCGATGCTGACCCCCAGACTTGCACCATCAGCATCGCTGCTGTCGAGAATGCTATTTCGCCGCGGACGCGAGCGATCATTCCGGTCCACCTTTATGGACAACCGGCGGACATGGATCCCATTCTGCAGATCGCCCGCAAACACGGGCTGTTTGTCGTCGAAGACGCCTGCCAGGCCCATGGCGCCATCTACAAGGGGCGCCGAGTAGGCTCGATCGGCGATGCTGCAGCTTTCAGCTTCTACCCCGGCAAAAATCTCGGCGCATACGGAGACGCTGGAGCAGTCGTAACAAATGACGAAGGCCACGCCCGCACCATACAGCAGTTGCGAAACTACGGACAGATCGAAAAATACAAACACCAGATCAAAGGCTACAATCGCCGGCTGGACACGCTACAAGCCGCTGTGCTGAGAGTCAAGCTCGCTCACTTGGACACGTGGAACGCTGCTCGCCGCCGCCACGCCGCTTGCTACACCGCGTTTCTTGCTGATGCCGGAGTGTTGACTCCGCATGAAGCGAGCTATGGCAGTTCGGTCTGGCACCTCTATGTGATCCACACGCCGCGGCGCGACGAACTGAAGGTTTGCCTGTCGGAGCGCGGTGTCACCGCCGGCATACATTACCCCGTGCCTATTCATCTCCAGCCAGCGTATGCCGATTTGGAATACAAACGAGGAGACTTCCCTGTAGCAGAACGATCCGCCCAACAGTGCCTTTCGCTGCCGATATATGCGGAACTGAGCGAATCCATCATCCACTACGTAGCCGATCAGGTACGCGAGTTTCATTGTGAGCAGCAGTTGCGCTCACGCGCGGCTTAAAGAAGGCCATGGCAGCTAACTACCACGTCGATACCCTAGCAGAACGGACCGACTCCAGATCACTCCCTGGATCAGGGGTGCTGTCGGCCGCGGGGACCGCCATCGTTACCACGCTGCTGTTTCCCTTAGCCACGTCGGCCTCATGGCTGCGAAAGCTGTTCTTGGCGATCATCATTCTCGACATCCCTTTACACATGGGCATTCATCTGTTTTGGTCAGACGAATTAGGGGACTCAGGTGCCTTAGCTGGGCTTGAGATCTCACTCACTACCGTAGTTCTTGCGGCCCTATATTTCTTGTGGTTTCTGGGTTATGTGTGCAGGAGAGAGCTAGAACCGACGATCTCACTGCGCCCCGCGCTGCCGCTGGCCTTGTATCTGATGTTTGAAGTGGTGTCCCTACTCGCAGCACGGAACCCTGTTATTGGCGTCTATGAAGCGTTGCTTACGGCTCAAATGCTCTTGCTTTTCATTTATCTCATTAACTGGGTCCGCACCCGGGCTGATGTTGCGTTTGTGCTCCGGATGTTACTGGTCGGTTTCATTCTGGAAGCTGGCATCATTGTTGCCTTGAAGACCAGTGGGCATGATATTGAGGTTCCGGGTCTTCCAGGTCATACCTTAATGGTAGACACGCCAGAAGGCGAAGAGGGGTTTTCACGTCCCGGCGGTACCTTCTCTTCACCGAATGTGGCTGGAAGCTACCTCAGTGTCATGCTGACTGTGGTGGTCAGTCTGCTTTTGCTCGCCCGTGTACGCGCGTGGTATAAGGCGGTTGCTCTTATTTCCGTTGGCATCGGCCTCATCGCGCTGCTCTCCACTTATTCCAGGGGAGGGTGGCTGGCTTTCCTCACGGCGATAACACTATTATGCTGCGCGGGCTGGCGATTGCTTTGGCCACGTGGGGTGTTAATCATCGCGGTCGCGCTGGCCGCGCTTTTCGTGTCCTTGTTTCTCGATACCCCGCTCTCGCGACGGTTGTTTGAAAGTGACGAGGGATCGGCTTATTCCCGTCTTGTCTTGAACAAACTTGCAATCAGGATGATAAAGGACCATCCGATTATCGGGGTGGGTGCCAACAATTTTAGTTTTAATGTTAAAGAATACGCCACTCAGGAGGATATGGGTGAATGGCTGTATACAGTGCACAACAAGTACTTGCTCGTTTGGGCAGAGGCCGGGTTGGGTGGGCTGCTTGCCTATTGTTGGTTTCTGATCGCATCGCTCAGGCAAGGTTGGCGTTGCTGGAAAGATAACGATCCACTCTATTCACCTCTGTCTTTGGCACTGCTATGTGGGATCAGCGCGCTCATCATCTGCGACCTATTCGAACCAGACCGGGGCCGGCCCTTGATGCAGCTCTTGATAGTGTTGGCAACTCTCATCGGAACGATTCCGTCCTGGACTGCACCAGCCTTCAACGGCCGACCGGCTTTACCCATTCGAGTCAAAACGATTCGTCGACAACAAGTCGTTTAATGCAACTGCTGTCAAGGTACAGCGCTCCCCGATAACCGATTATGCGAGTCGCCTATCTCTCGTTCGATTTTGCTGAATCTAGCATACGAACGGCGAGTGCTCTTGCCCGTCATGCGGACGTTCTTCTCATGCTTCCCGACCTAGAAGCTGAGCCGTACATCGACCTGCTCGACCGAGCGGTGCAGTTCCGACCGTTTTCCCTGCCGCGTTTGCGTCAGCCAATCCGTCAAATGCGGATGCTGGCGAGCCTGAATAGGCAGGTAAGGGACTACTCGCCCGATATATTTCATCTGCAGCAGGGGCATTTCTGGCTCAATCTTGGCATTCGCTTCATGCCAAAGTGGAACTTTGTGCTAACGGTTCACGACTGTCGCCACCATCCCGGCGACAGAGCTTCCCAGAGGACTCCGCAATGGATGCTCGATCTGGGCAATCGTCGCGCCGACGAGATCATTGTGCACTCGAATTTTGTGAAACAGCAGCTCGCTTTTAGCTGTCGCATCCCTGATGAGCGCATGCACGTAATCCCGCACATCAGCTTGGGCCAGCCGTTGGGAGACGGCAAGCTGCACAACCATGGCGTTCCTACCGTGCTTTTCTTCGGCCGCATTTGGAAATACAAAGGACTGGAATACCTGATTCGCGCCGAGCCATTCATCACCTCACAAGTCCCGGAGGCAAAGATTGTCATCGCCGGTCAGGGTGAAGCGTTCTCACGCTACCGCAAAATGATGGTGAATCCCGACCGTTTTGTCGTGATTAACGAGTACATTTCAGATCGTCGTTGTGCTGAACTGTTCGCACAAGCGACCGTGGTCACGCTGCCGTATATTGAAGCCTCACAAAGCGGGGTAATTCCTTTGGCTTATACACACAGTAAGCCGGTGGTTTGCACAAGGGTAGGCGGCATCCCTGAGATGGTCGAGGACGGGCTGACCGGATTTTGTGTTCCGCCCAGGGACGAGAGGGCACTCGCCGATGCAATTGTGCGGATTCTGCGAAACCAAGATCTGGCCCGCACTCTCGGAAGCAATGGTAACCGAAAGATCAACGCTGAATGCTCGCCCGCACAAATAGCGCAGATGACCTTCGAAGTGTATTGCCGAGCCTTGAATCCCACACTCCAACGATCCGCGGCGTTTGCAACTTCGTAAAGCCAGGTGCAGCACTTCCTCAAGCAGCGTCCAACATATCCGGACACACTGGAACAGAATGATAAGAGCTGCAGCACCACCTCGCCGTGTTCTCATGCTAGTTGAGAACAACTCGTATCCCAAGGATCCTCGTGTACGAAAAGAGGCCCAGGCTCTAATGAAGGCCGGCTATCTGATTACCGTCATCAGTCCAGCAGAGCCACGGCAGAAATGGCATGAAATGATTGACGGCGTGAATGTGTACCGCTTTCCCGCATCTCCGCAGGCAAGCAGCCTGCTGAGCTACCTGTATGAGTATGCCTACTCGATGGCTGCAATTTCTCTCCTTGCATTCTGGGTGTTCCTCCGGCATGGCTTCGACGTAATTCATGCCGCGAATCCGCCTGACACACTCGCCTTTGTTGCAGCTTTTTATAAGTGCCTCGGAAAACACTTTGTGTTTGACCATCACGACCTGGCTCCCGAAATGTACTATGCTCGTTTTCCGCAAGGAGGTAACAAATGGGTGCACAAAGCGCTGCTCTGGTGTGAAAGACTCTCCTGCCGGATAGCGGATCGCGTGTTGGCAGTAAACGAATCGTATAAAGCAATCGAAATGCGCCGCGATGGTGTGCTCGAGGCGTCTATAACGGTGGTCCGAAATGGTCCTGAACTGAGAAATACGTGGACGAATGAGTCCGACCGGGACCTGAGGGCGCAGGCCGGCACGATCATTGCTTATGCAGGCATTATCGGAGTCCAGGATGGCGTGGACTGCCTTCTTCGCGCCCTGCGAAACCTGATTGTGACGCTGAATCGCACAGATGTACTCTGCTTGATTTTAGGTGACGGAGAAGCGCTGCCTTCCTTAAGACATCAGGCAGATAAACTGGCAGTCGCGCAATACATTCGTTTTACGGGCTGGATAGACGACCCGGGCCGTTACGCGCGCTGCCTCGCAACGGCCGACATCTGTGTTGACCCAAGTCCATCAAATCCCTACAACGACCGCTGCACCGCCATCAAGATGATGGAGTACATGGCTGCGGCAAAGCCCATTGTCGCGTTTGACTTGCCCGAGCATCGGGTGACGGCCGAATCTTCCGCGTTGTATGCCCCGCCCAACGATGAGCTGGGGTTTGCCAGGGCCATTGCCGAACTCATGAATGATGCGCCCCGCCGGCAAATCATGGGAGCAATCGGCCGCCAAAGAATAGAGCACTCGCTGGCTTGGAGTTACTCGGCTGCCCGGCTGCTCGATGCATATAGTAACCTGCTTTTCACATCACCGCGCACGAGTGCTCGAATCGCTAACACCAGCTCCGCAATCCGGCCCTCTCAGCGACCTGCAATCAGGTAGGAAACACGTGAGTCTCGCAGCAGTTTCACAGAGAACTTATTTCGCGCACGCGCAAGCAATCGTGGAAACCCATGATATTGGCGCTGGCACGCGCATTTGGGCCTATGCTCATGTCATGTCGGGAGCGCACGTGGGGTCCGACTGTAACATTTGCGACCATGCCTTCATCGAATCCGGGGCTACCCTGGGCAACAACGTCACCGTCAAGAACGGGGTTGCGGTTTGGCAGGGAGTTAGGGTGGAGGACAATGTCTTCCTGGGACCTAACTGCGTGTTGACGAATGACTATAATCCCCGCGCCTACATAAAGAAGAGCGGCCCCGCGCTCGAAACCACAGTAATTCGCGCCAATGCTACTATCGGAGCAAACGCAACCATCGTCTGCGGCATAACGGTCGGGCAGTATGCATTTATTGGTGCCGGTACGGTGGTACTGAAGCCAGTGCTCGATTTCGCGCTCATGGTTGGCAATCCAGCGCGTCATATCGGTTGGATGTGCGTGTGCGCCAAAAGCCTCCCACTACGCGATTCAAGGGCTACCCCTTCGTTGACCTGTCCGCATTGCCACACCCAATTCCGAGTCACTTCAAAAGGTTTAGCAGTCTCGGAAGGCAGTCGGAGCGAATACTTAGACGCGAGCCAAACTTACAGTCGCCGCGCCAAAGAAACGATTCCTATTCATTCTCGGGAAACACTCGGATTTCGCGTGATGGGCGTCTCGGGGCAAGCCAGCCATCCCAAAAAGAACTCGTAACAACCTCGGTAACTGTCTTATATAGGCATGAGAACTTTCTTGGCACGCATCAGTTGCATTCCGCGGCTCAGGTCTGCGTATAGGTCTATGTTGCTAATCCCGGGTTTGAACAGCATCTTGCGTGCAACGGTTCGACATATGCTTCCATTCGGCACAAAGGTGTGGGCCCGTATTCAGGCCGGCGAAGGCGAGGGGCTGTGGCTAAAGATTGATCCGCGCTGGCACAACGCCTATCTGGAAGGTTCCTACGAGCCAGGCATTCAGAAATTGCTGCGCGAGCACTTGCGCCCAGGGGACGTTTTTTACGATGTCGGGGCCCATATTGGTTTCTTTAGCATGATTGCGGCGCGACTGGTGGGAGAAAAGGGAAAGGTCTTCGCGTTCGAGGCTGCGCCCGAGAACGTTGCCGCTCTTGAGCAAAATGTTCGCAGGAATGGACTCCCGCAAATCGAGATCAACCCAGTTGCGGTCTGGTCGAAGAGCAGCCTGGTTAAGTTCAAGAGACCGTATGCTGGAGCCCTCGCGGGAGCTGTGATCGAGCTTGATGCTCGCGCTTCGGAAGCCGCTCCGGAGTTGCAAATCGAAGTACAGGCAACCACGCTTGACAGCTTTGCCGAAAAGCATCCTATTCCCCGCGTGGTGAAAATAGACGTTGAGGGTGCGGAAGCCGAAGTATTGGAAGGAGCAAAAGAGCTCTTTCAGCAATGCAGGCCGCTACTGATTTGCGAGGTTCACCATCCACGCGCCGAAGGATCCGTGTGCCCGCGGCTGAAACAGCAGGGTTATGTATTTGACTGGATGACAGGGGAGCAGGCGTTCCCCCGACACCTAATCGCGGAATTTCAGTCTATCGCGCCGGCTCTTTCCTCGAATTCCCAGCACAGGTTGCGAGTTAGCGCCCTGACCCAGCCGTGAATCAATCGCAAACCATTTTGAAGAACACAGTTGTATTGGGGCTTTCCGAGGTCATTGAGAGACTCAGTACGGTGTACCTCGGCATTTGCGTGGCCCGGAAGCTCGGAGCCGGGGCGTTCGGCGTCTACTCGGTTGCCATGGTCTATTACAGCCTCCTGTTTCTTGCGGCAGAACTGGGCTGCACGACCTACTTGGTAAGAGAAATCGCCAAAGACCGGACTCAAACCAATAGGCTTGTGGTCCATGCCGCATTGCTGAGCGCTGCACTGGGATTGGTTCTGGCAACCGGAGCACGCATGGTTCTGCCGTTTGCGGGCTTTTCACGGGATGTACAACTGGCCTTGTACATCATCGTATGGGCGATTGTGCCGGCAACTCTGAAGGCGATTCAGGAATCGGTCTTTGTCGCTTACCAAAAAGCGGAATTTCTCACATATTCCGCACTGGTCGCGGGCATAGTTAATTTGGCCGCCGCCCTCTACCTATTATCGCTTGGCTTAGGCGTTGTGAGCCTGGTTTTGGCGTTCATCGTCGTGCAATTTGTTGTTGCAGCATTCTATTTCCTTTCCGTAAATCGCTACATAACAAGGCTGCATTGGGAGTTCGCACCCAGCTTCGCTTTCAGAATGCTCCGGGAAATTCGGCCATTCACCGGAACGTCTCTCATCCAAGGAATGTTGTCGCGTCCAGAGATCATCTTACTGTCGTTTACCAGGAATAATGCTGAGATTGGTTTCTACAGTGCCGCCTTGAAGATTGTTGATTTGTGGCAGCTTGTTCCGCGAAGTCTCATGACGAATGTGTTCCCGCTTTTGTCCAGCGGCTACCGCGCCGGAAGTCAGGAGGAGACGCACGTGCTGCGCGAGAGGTCTATAAAGTATCTGCTGGCGCTCTCCTCGCCTCTTGCGGTAGGGCTGTTCGTAACCGCCCGGCCGGTGCTTCACTGGCTTTATGGCGATGGCTTCGAATCATCAGTCGTGGTCTTGAAGATCCTGGTCTGGACGATTCCACTGGGATCGCTATGGTCCGTCTTGTGGCGGGTGTTGTCGGCGAGAGGTGAACATGGCGCCGCCCTGGAGAGCCAGATCGTAACTCTCCTGTTCCGCTTGGCAGCCGGTTACCTTGTGATCCGTTCATTTGCTTCGTTAGGAGCTGCCGTCTCAACGACTGCTTCCATGCTCGCTCTGGATCTGCTTCTCGCATATCGCGTGCGGCGCGACGGCAGCCAGCTCAGATTTGTACGGCTTGCAGGTCGGACGGCACTGGCTGCGGCCGGAATGGGAGTCATCACTCTTCTGCTGCGGGATCATTTGCAGTTGTGGGCGCTCGCCTGCGTAAGCGCAGCGGCCTATGTAACGATGATTTTTCTGGTGAAGGCATTTTCGAAAGAAGATTTCAGCTTGTTTCGCAATCTGTGGCATGCCCGGACCACCTAGTTTCTCAGGCGTTTTGGAATCACCAACAGAAAACCTATCAATCGGGGAGGCTTCCGTGAATAAATCTGCGACCTCTAGTGTCGAATCCTGTAAACCTGCTGAAGACACGCTACAAGCGGCCCTGCTGAGCGACAACGAAGTGACCCGTCCCCGCGACGTATGCATTCCTGAAATGTTTGGGCTTCAGGCTGAGCAGACTCCGCACCATACAGCGCTGGTCGGGAATGAATTGGATCTCACCTACGTAGAGTTGGACGCGCGAGCCAATCGGCTGGCGAATTATTTGCGAGCCTTAGGCGTCGGGCCCGAGGTTCGCGTCGGGCTCTGCATGTTGCGGTCCCCGCTCAATGTGGCCGCGGCACTCGCAGTTCTAAAGGCGGGAGGGGCTTACGTTCCCATGGATCCGAGTTATCCGCGCGACCGCCTCTCGCTCATTCTGAACGACGCCGACGTCGCTGTACTTCTGACGGATGCGCGAGTGGCAGGCAATCTACCTACCGGACAGTGGCAGTCGGTGATCCTGGACCGCGATGCGTTAGCGGTCGCGAATTACCCGACCGTGGCACCCCCGGAGACTGCGCGCCCAGACAACCTGGCATACGTGATCTACACTTCGGGTTCAACCGGCACTCCGAAAGGAGTGCAAATAACGCACGCCGGCCTTCGTAATCTTGTGCTGTGGCACCACAAGGCGTTCGCTGTCACCCCTGCAGATCGGGCGACGCAACTGGCGAGCTTTGGATTCGACGCCGCGGTTTGGGAACTCTGGCCGTATCTCACGGCCGGAGCCGCAGTCTACATCACGCCTGATGCTTCGCGGAACTCTCCGGAATTGCTGCGTGATTGGCTCGTCGCCCACAACATCACTATTAGTTTTGTGCCTACCCCATTAGCGGAACGGCTTATGCTGCTCGATTGGCCAGCTGAAGCCAAGCTAAGGCTCTTGCTCACGGGAGCTGACACGCTTCATCACTATCCGCTCCCTGGCCTCCCCTTCAAGCTGGTCAACAATTACGGCCCGACGGAAGCCACCGTCGTCGCAACTTCTGGCTTTGTACACTCAACGCCAGCTCCGGACGGACGGCCTCCAATCGGTTGGCCGATCGCCAATACTCAAGTCTATGTTTGTGATGAGTCACGGAACTTATTACCAATCGGTGAAGTGGGCGAGATCTACATTGGCGGCGCGGGAGTAGCACGGGGATACGTGAATAGCCCTGAGCTCACCGCTCAAAAATTTGTCCCGGATCCCTTCAGTAAGAACCCTGGTGCGCGACTCTATCGAACCGGAGACCTTGCCCGTTTACTTCCCGATGGTCAGCTGGCATACGTGGGAAGAGCGGACGATCTGATTAAGATCCGCGGTTTCAGGATTGAGCCCAATGAGATTGTGAGCGTTCTCAATACGCACCCCGCGGTACAAGCCAGCGCCGTGGTTGCGCGCAAAAGTGGCACGGGAAATTTGCGCCTGCTTGGATATGTGGTGTCGAACGGCAATGTCACCTGCGGTTCCCTTCGAGCACTACTGCGCGAGCATTTGCCAGACTACATGGTGCCTGCCACCTTCGTTGGAGTAACTGCCCTACCGCTGACGCCGAATGGCAAGGTTGATCGCGATGCGTTGCCCGCTGCTGACGACAGCAACATGCTGCCGGACGAAGACTATGCGGCACCACGCACTGTTCTTGAGCAGAGGTTGTCGGGAACTGTGGCCAACCTGCTGGGTCTGGAGCGGGTCGGAGTGAACGACAATTTTTTCTTGATCGGCGGCCATTCTCTGTTTGGGACCCAACTTATCGCGCGCATCCACGAGACTTTCGGGGTGGACCTCCCTTTGCTCAGCATTTTTGATTTGCCAACGCCAGCGCTGTTGGCGCAGGAGATTGAGCGCCTAATTGTCGCCACAGTCAGTGCGATGGACGAAGAGCAAGTTCAAAGCGCTTTGCAGCAGGCCGCCGGAGGTCAACAACCATGAACTCCGCCGCAGCCGAATCTCCCGCGGGGCGCGGCACGCCAGGACCTGCCCTTAGCCTCTACCACTTACTCGATCCTGAAATCTTGGCGGACCCCTATCCACTGTATCGTCGCTTGCGTACCGAAGACCCGGTGCATTGGGACCCATTTCTTCACGCCTGGGTGGCTACTCGGTACACCGACGTCATTCGTGTGCTTCATGATTTCTCCGCAGATCGCACTCCCACTCCGGAACAACTAACCGAGATGGGACTCTCCCGCCTAAATCCTATTGCGGCCGTGATGGTGAAACAGATGCTGTTCCTCGATCCTCCCACCCATACACGTCTGCGCTCACTGGCATCCAGTGCTTTTACCCCGCGGCGGGTGGAGCTGTTGCGCTCGCACATCCAGGAGATTGCCGACAAATTGATCGATGCGGTCGCGGATAAGGGGCAGATGGACGTGATCGCTGATTTCGCCGCGCAGCTCCCGGCGATCGTAACCGCCGAAATGCTCGGGGTGCCGATCAACGACCATCTCCAGCTGAAAAACTGGTCAGCGGATTTTGCGGAGATGCTCGGGAATTTCCAGCACAATCCTGATCGGATTCCACGCGTGCTGCGCAGCCTTGAGGACATGCTCGAATATTTCCGCTCCGCAGTTCGCGAACTGAGGGTGCGCCCCCGTGAAGGGCTTGTCAATTGGCTGCTCACCGCGGAAATTCAGGGGGACCGCCTCAGCGAGGAAGAAGTCATTGCCAACGTCATCGTGACCATGGTCGGGGGGCAAGAAACCACCACCAATCTGATCGGGAATGGGTTGCTCACGTTGTTGCGCAATCCGGGAAAAATGCAATGGTTGCGTGACCAACCCTCCCTTATGCAGGCAGCGGTCGAGGAGTTGCTTCGTTATGAAAGCCCCAGTCAGCATACGGCTCGGATGGCGCCCTATGACTTGGAACTGGGCAACCGTAAGATCCGCAAAAGACAGGCCGTGATCGCGGTCATGGGAGCAGCCAATCGGGATCCCGAACGATTCCCTGAT
>Ga0157369_10000312_pt1 | contig 65307 bp, 65 predicted proteins | sample C25metaG_FD_113461 | JGI IMG/M metagenome (GOLD analysis project Ga0157369, IMG submission 113461) | Corn rhizosphere microbial communities from Kellogg Biological Station, Michigan, USA - C2-5 metaG | ecosystem: Host-associated > Plants > Roots > Rhizosphere > Soil | place: USA: Michigan... | reverse complement strand
CGCGCAGGGGAGACTCGGAAGGGCACGGGGTCCATTACCGAGCAGGAACCCGGATCCTTCTGGTCTTCCCTGCAACCGCCGTTCGCAACGAGGAGTCACCCCCGGAATGAGATGAGCGTCGGCTTCCGGCTGCTGTGGATCGTAACGATCGCAACGGGAGCTGCTTTCTCCGCCGGCATGTATCTCGCCGGCCTTGAAAGCCTCGCAAGGCTCCTCAAGAGCTAGATCGGGCCACCTCAATCAACCGGTAAAACCACTCCGGAGCGGGTGCTCCCGGGGAAGGAATAGCCATGCGCAAACAAGCAGTCTGGAATGCGGTGCACGAGGTTGGAATTCATACCCGTGCAGTTGAAGACCTGATCGAGTCCGCCCTGATCGAGCTTTCCCAGCTTCAGTCGAAGCTTGTCCAGGTCAACAGCGTTGCGGGGGTCTCCTACTCGACGCTTCAGGAATCGTTCGAAGGGGTTTCGGCCACCATAAACGAATTGGTGAAGGTCCGTGGGACCATGGCTCAGTGCCATCAGGTTTTTGTCGAAACGAAGGAAAAGATCCCCGGTGTTCGGACCACATCGTGGGGGGATGCCAACCCTTGCTGCGGCACCTCCTCTCAAGCTGACCTTCGCGTCGTCGCGTAAGAGGTTTGACCGGGCCGCAGCGATGTGGTCCGGTCATCTGTCCGATGAATTCGATCATCCACATGATAGTCTTCGATGTGCTGCTGCTGGTTTCGTGCGGCTATGCACTTTGGCGCGGCCGCAAATACGAGCGGATTGCCGCACTGGTGTTCGTTACGGCCACCATTCTGTCGGTTCTTGGCAGCTCACCATTGCCTGCGCGCTATGTGGGCATCGCAACGGGCGACCTCATTGTCGACACTGGAGTTTTAGCGGCGCTTGTCGCAATCGCGCTATTTTCAGATCGCTTTTGGCCGCTCTGGGCCGCGGGGCTCCAGCTGGTCGACAGCATGTCGCATGTGATGAAGGCGCTCGACTCTGAGATGATCCCGTCCGTTTATGGCGCGGCAGAACGATTCTGGAGCTTTCCCATTCTGCTCGTTCTTCTTATCGGAGCCTGGCGGAGCCACCGGCGATCGCAGCACGAGCTCCGGCAAGCAACCACGGTTTGACTGACTGCGAAGCTCGTCCCATTTGCAGGCTGTGTCCCGCAAGCGCTCGCATCAATCGCACCCAGTAAATAATCGGCCTCGCCTTTGGGGGCGCCACGCAGTCACGGCGGCGCTTGCAAATCCGAAGCGCAGACTGGTGCGTGCCTGGGCTACTCGGGAAGCATCGGACTGGTTCCCCGCCGGCACCCCGATAACGATTGCCGATGCCGCGGATCTCGGACGTCTAATTCCGCGCGATGCGCCTCACCAAGGGGTGGTGATCGAAACGGAGCCGCTCGACGAGGTCTGGCTCGACGACGTGCTCGGGTCAGCGGCGGAACGTGCAATTCTGCTGATTCTCGATCAGGTCACCGATCCGCATAACGTTGGCGCGATCCTGCGGTCTGCGGCGGCTTTCGGAGCAATCGCAATTGTCACCCAGGACCGGCACTCGCCACCGGAAAGCGGAACCATTGCAAAGGCAGCCTCGGGAGCGCTGGAGACTGTGCCTTGGGTGCGTGTGGTAAACCTTGCGCGGGCACTCGAGGAGATCGCGCAAGCCGGGTTTTGGCGGATCGGCCTGGATGGCGAAGCCGAGACCGACATCGCCGACGCACTTGGCCCGAAGCGAATCGCGCTGGTGCTCGGCGCGGAAGGGGCGGGACTCCGTCCGAACACCCGCGAGCATTGCGATGCGATCGCTCGCCTGCCGATCACGAGCACGATCGAAAGCCTCAACGTTTCCAATGCGGCCGCGGTGGCCCTTTACGCTGCGGCAGTAGCCGGCAATTAGGCACGATGGTCCGGACCAGGGAAAGCATCCGTTCTGCTGTCGACGCACTCGCCCAGCGCGAACCCAGGTTCGCGGGCGTCCTGGAAAGGCACGGTCACCCCGAACCGCGCAGCAGTCCCCGAGGGGCGACGACACTGCTTCGTACCATCGTTGGGCAGCAGGTCAGCGTTGCCGCCGCTCGATCGATGTGGGCGAAGCTGGAGGGAGCCTATGGATCGCCGCCCGATCTCGAAAAGCTGCTGACTGCAAGTGACGAGGATCTGCGTGTCGCCGGAATTTCCCGGCAGAAGGCGGGTTACATTCGAAGCCTGGCTCAGTTGGTGACCTCGGGGGAGCTCGATCTGAACGCCTTGCCAAACGAGGACGAGGAGGCGATCACGCTTCTCACGAAGATTAAGGGGATCGGGCGCTGGTCCGCCGAAATCTACCTGCTTTTTGCCGAGGGCCGGCCGGATGTTTGGCCTGCGGGAGACCTGGCAGTGCAGGTCGAGATCGGACGACTGTTCGAACTCTCAGAGAAGCCAACCGAAAAGCACACCCGCGAACTGGCGGAAGACTGGCGGCCTTACCGCGGTGCTGCAGCGATCCTCGCCTGGCACAGTTACAATTCTTCGGTGCTGTAAAACTCCCAAATTTGCCGGCTGGGTTGAATTGGCTTTTAATCCGCTCAGCCGGAGTCGAGCCGGCAGAAAGGGGAGGAAGTTCAAATGAGTAATCGGATCGATTTGCAGTTTCTTCTGGTTGCGGTTTTGCTCCTGCTTTGCGGAATCGGGCTGGGACTGACGATGGGAATTCGGCAGGATTTTCAGCTGACGCCGGTGCATGCGCATTTCAATCTCGCGGGTTGGGCATCGCTCGCACTTTTCGGGCTGGTCTATCGCGCCTATCCGGAGCTCGCCGAGCGCAGGCTGGCGAAGGTGCATTTCTGGCTTTCGGCTCCGGCCGCGGTGGTGTTCCCCATCGGCATCGCACTCTCGGTGCTCTATGAATGGCCGATCCTTGCGATCGTCGGTTCTCTCGTCTGGATCGCGGGCGCCATTGTCTTCCTCGTGCAGATCCTGAGCCTGTTCAGGACCTCCGACTCCCGAGCGGCAGTCCCGGCCGAATAACCTGAGCTTCTACTGGCGCACTCGCAGCTCGTACTCGCGGGCTGCGAGGCGGCGGAAAACGCGCGGACCGATATCCAGCCGGAACGGCGCCAGCTTCTCACCGTCGGTTTGTTTGCCGACCAGGTAACTGGTCGATGTTTGTCCGTCGCTTCCGCTGCCCCAACGATAGAGCGCATTAAAGCCGGCGAGAGGCACAAAGAGCGATTGCCCCTCCATTTCCAGCGGCACCAGCTGAGCCTTGGAAAGCGCAATCGCACTCTTGACTGACAGGCGCTGAAGCGGCGCGAGAAGCGGGAGACGATTGCCTTGACCAACCGGGTTTTGAAAGAACCTCGCTATTTGCTCATCCTGCATCGGACCGGCATTGAAAAGCGAGCCCTCGACCAGGACGTCGCGGGCCGGTGCGCTACCAGAGTTGAATAACGTCATTTCGAATTCGAGCAGCGCTTTTTCGGCATCCAAAATTACACGGCCGGGAGCGAATTCGAGCTCAATCCAGGGCCGAAGGCGAGTGGCAACAATGCCGGATAATCTGGGGGTGATGGACGGCGGGGCCTGCGGCGGCGCGGCGGGCGGAGCAGCTGGCCGAAGCGGTCCGTCCGTCGGCGCTTCGAATGCCGAGGCAACACCGGCCGCCGCGAGGTGGGTTCGCGGGCGCTGCCACAGGAAATACCAGGCGGCTGCGCCGCCAGCAGCCGCAACGGCAAGCAGCCACAAGAATAGTGAAAAGCCGCCCGATTGTGCGGCGGCAGCGCTTGGCTCGGCCACTGTAAGACCCGGCGGAGGTGCAGCTTGTGGAGGCGACACAACCGAAGCGGCGGAGGCCTCAGGCGCAGTCGTCTCAGCACCCCGTCTCAGCGAAGGCGTGGACGCGCTGCGCGCTCGCTTGATCTCAGTCGTTTGAACAGGCGCCGGTGCCTCGGCCGCTGATTCAGGCGCTGGTGCCTGCACTTGCGACCCGCCAGGTGGTTTTGGCGCCTTCGGAGTCGGCTGAATTTGAGTCGGTTGCTGCGCCGGTTGAGTTACCTTGCCGCCGAGGCTGAAATTGCTGAGCTGCGGCGGCCCGATCGGATCCGCCGGCAGCGATGCGGGGGCATTCGCGGGTGCTTCGGCTGGCGCGCTCTGGGCAAGCGCGGCAGTACTCGCCGAAGCCAGCGCCGATGCAATCAGGATCCGCCAAAGCGGTTGCATAATCCCCCGGAGTTTCAGTGACCTAGCGATTCCGCCGAGAGGCGCTCATGGCCTGCTCGAACCATCTATTCAAGCACAGCTTACATTAACGGGCGTCGACCAGCACCAGTTCGGCTTCTTCCTGTGCCTCTATCGTCACGGTGTCTTCCCCACTGATCGCAATTCCGTCGCGGGCAGCGGCCTCGACACCGTTCACCGTGACCGGAGCGCTCGACACCAGGTAGAGGTGCCGTTCAGGTGCCGTCGAATAGCTGATCGAGTTGCCACCCTGCACGGTCGCGCCCAGGATTCTCGCATCGCTGTTGATGGTGAGAGCGCCATCATCCGAATCACCGCTCGCCAGCAGCTGGAACTTGCCCGCGCGGCTATCCTTGGGGAAGGGCATCGCGCCCCAGCTCGGCTGCGCAGCCGGCCTGTCGGTCTCGATCCAGATCTGGAAGAGCGTCGTCGCCTCATCCTCCAGATTATATTCGGCGTGCATGACTCCGGTTCCCGCACTCATCACCTGGACATCACCAGCTCCCGTGCGGCCCTTGTTGCCCAGGGAATCCTGATGGGTGATCGCCCCGGTGCGAACGTAGGTGACGATCTCCATGTCGCGATGCGGATGCGGCGGAAAGCCGGTGTGCGGAGCGATCTTGTCATCATTCCATACGCGGATCGACCCCCAGCCCATGCGCTTGGGATCATGGTAGTTTGCGAACGAAAAATGGTGACGAGCGTCGAGCCAGCCGTGATCGGCATGGCCGAGACTTTCGAAGGGTCGGATTTCGATCATGAGCCAGAAATGGCGCGCGGACCCAACTCTTCAAGTATCAGGGGTGTGACCCGACCGAAGATTAGCCTTTGCGGTCGGCGAGCTTGATTACTCGCGAAGACGAATCGCGAGCGAGCATGTCGGCGATGACCCTGGAGAGTTCGGATTGCCGAAACGGCTTGGCAAGGCGCGGGATAGCGGCGCCCGGTCCTTCGGCGATCGTCGAATAGCCCGTAATCAGGAGAATTTGCATTGAAGGGGCAAGCGGCCGCGCCTGCTCAACCAGTTGAACGCCGTTCATTCCGGGCATCAGATAGTCCGTGATCATCAGATCCACTGGTTCTCCGCTTCGAAGAAGCCGTAGAGCTTCTGCGCCAGAGCTCGCTTCCAACACGGAATATCCGAGATCGGAAAGCATTTCGGCTGTGCCGCTGCGCACGAGATCTTCGTCATCCACCAGGAGAATTCTCGCATCGTGCGGCGCGCCAATCGCTTGACGGTTCTCGATCTCCTCTGCGTTCGGTTGCTCGGCCGCTCTCGGGAGCCAAATCTCGGCCGTGGTTCCTTCCCTTGGTCGGCTGACGAGCGTCAGCGTCCCTCCAAGCTGTGCGGCCAAGCCGTGGACCATTGAAAGCCCTAAACCCGTCCCTTTGCCGAGCCCCTTGGTGGAAAAGAATGGTTCGACAGCTCGCGCGAGAGTCTGCTCGTCCATGCCGGTTCCGGTGTCGCGAACCGCGATTCGAACATAGTTGCCGGGTTTGAGGGGCGCTGCACCTTCCGATGAACGTGAGTCCGCCTCGATGGTGAGTGTGCCGCCGCGCGGCATCGCGTCGCGCGCGTTAATCGCGAGATTCAGGATCGCAAGCTCGAGCTGATTTGGGTCGACCCGAGCGGGTGGAAGATCGGATGCGTGACTGATCTGAACCTCTATCGACGGACCGAGCGAGCGGCGGATCATGTCCGTCATCCCGTCCAGAAGCTTTCCGACGTCGACGGACCGGACGCTGAGATCCTGTCGTCGCGCGAAAGCGAGTAGTCGCTGCACCAAAGTGGCGGCGCGGCTCGCAGCCTGAAGTGCGGAATCGATCAGCCGATGCGACGAATCCCCGGGCTGAATTCGCCGGCGCAAGAGATCCAGATTGCCGATGACCGGTGTAAGCAAGTTGTTGAAGTCATGAGCAACGCCGCCGGTCAGTTGACCCAGGGTTTCCAGTTTCTGCGCCTCGTGGAGCTTGGCAAGCGCGAGTTCGTGCTGGCGAGTTCGCTCCTCGACCCGACTCTCAAGCGTCTCGTTCGCCGTTCGCAGCTGCCGCTGGCTCTCCTGGAGTTCCTGCAGGCGTTCCCGAGCATCATATTGGCGGCTTCGTGCACGAAGAGCGGCGCGCGCGAGGCTGACGAGCGTTGTCGGGTGAAACGGCCTTTCGAGAAAGGTGACGTTTCCCAGGGTCTCCAAAAGCCGGCCGGCGTCGGGATTCCGTTCAAGGCCGCCACCCTTGCGCGTCAGAAGGATGAACGGAAGGTCCGACCATTCCGGCTGGTCGAGAATCCATGCTGAAAGCCCTCGCAAGTCTCTGCCCACCAGCGCTTCTTCGGTGACGATCACGAAACCGACCCCGTGCGAGAACTCGCTGATTAGACATTCGAGGTCCGGGCAGATGACCGACGCAATGCGTGCCTCACGAAGCATATTGGACGCGATATTCGCGTCGCGCCCTAACGGAGCGAGGATCAAGGCAGACTGGGCGCGGCTCACGGAGTTCACGCTGGCTTTAGATCCATCAGGGTGCCGTCATCCTCGCCTATCATTTCGGGCACCCCGCGCAGCACGCCCTGGAACTTGGTGAGCGGCTGGCCGAGAGTAATCCCATCCTTGCCGATCCGATATTCCCGAATCGTGTCTTCGTGGGCGCTGGTGCGCTTCTTAATCACGGAAACCGCACGCCGGACCCGACCCATCGCTTCGAAATAGCGAAGCAGAATCACTGTGTCGGCAAGATAGGTTACATCGACCGGAGCGTGCATGTCGCCAACCAGGCCATGTTGTGCGACCGTCAAAAAGGTGGTCGCGCCCTGCCGGTTCAGGAACTGCAGCAGCTCATGCATGTGCAGGATCAGCTGCTTTTCCTCCGGCATCGCGGCCTGGTAGCCGTTGAGACTGTCGATGATGACGGTCCTTGCACCCTGCTCCTCGACACATGCGCGAACACGCTGGGTGAATTCGCCTGGAGTAAGTTCGGCTGCGTCGACCTGTTCGATAATCAGCTTGCCGCTGCGGTGCAGTTCCTCAAGGCTGAAGCCCAATCCTTTGGCGCGCTCGAACAGCAGCCCGATTTCCTCGTCGAAGATGAACATCGCCGCGCTTTCGCCACGTTCGATTGCCTGGACTGCAAAGCTGAGCGTGAGCAGCGATTTGCCGGTTCCGGCCGGTCCCAGGATGAGTGCGCTTGATCCTCGCTCGATGCCACCGCCAAGCAGCTTGTTCAATTCAGCGGAATTGCTCGGAAGCGCGTCACGGGTGAACTTGGTCTTATGTTCGGCCGACACGAGCCGCGGGTAGGTTGTTACGCCTCCTGTCCGGATAGCCATGTCGTGGAAGCCGCCGCGAAAGCCTTGGCCTCGATATTTGATGACTCGGAGCCGCCGACGGTCGGAGCCATAGTCGGGCGCCAGTTCTTCCAGGCGAATAACCCCATGGGCAACGCTGTGCACGGTCTTGTCGTGCGTGTCGCTGGTCAGATCATCGAGCAGCACCACGGTCGCGCCCCGCCGCGCGAAATAGTGTTTTAGCGCCAGCACCTGGCGGCGGTAGCGAAGCGAGCTTTGGGCGAGCAGCCGAATCTCCGACAAACTGTCGACAACGATCCGTTCCGGCTTGTGCTTTTCGATTGCTTCGAAGATCCGCTTGGTGGTTTCGCCGAGTTCCAGATCCGACGAATAGAGCAGGCTTTGCTGCTGCTCCTCGTCGAGCAGCGCCTCCGGCGGTACCAGTTCGTAAATTGAAATCGGATCTTCGAACTTCCATCCGTGCGAGGCGGCGCTGGCTCGTAGCTCCTCCTCCGTTTCCGACAGGGTAATGTACAGTCCTCGCTCGCCGGCAGCGGCGCCGGCCAGAAGGAATTGCGTTGCGATGGTGGTCTTGCCGGTACCTGGGCTACCTTCCAACAAGTAGACCCGGCCCCTTTGGAGGCCTCCTGCCAGGATATCATCGAGCCCTTCGACGCCAGTCGCGGCCTTATCGTGCTTTTTGTCCATTCCGTTCGTCTGTTCTTGGCGGCACCGGGCACCGCTGCGTTGCTGATTTGGATCAGCCAACGTTGAGGAAATGAAACGGTTGCACGGTAGTCGCGATCACCGGCGTGCGCCAACCAAGCGCTGGCGAGCCTTGCGAAAGTCGAACCTGACGGAGTTCTGCGATAGAAGCGATGTCTCAGAGCGCGTTGATCTTGAGGCGTTCGGCATCCGAAATCGGGCAGGGATCAGGCCCGCAGAATTGCTCGATCCGCTCCCTGTCGCGGACGATGATTTGCCGGCCGCGCACTACAAGGCCGTTGTCCGCAAGCACCTGCAGGGTCCGTGACAAGGTCTCCGGAGTCATCCCTATTCGGGCGGCGAGGTTGCGCTTGGGCATCGGCAGCTCGGCAGGGATGCCTTCGCGATCTGAAAGCTTAAGCAGGAACGAGCCAAGCCGCTGCGCTGCGTTGCGGCATTTGAGTTCCAGCACCTGGCGCATGCTCATCCTCAGCTGCCCCGCGATCGATCGACCAAGGCGGATAGCGAAATCCGCGGATGCCGCCGCCTGCTCCCGCACCCGATCCGCATCGAGAAGAAGCAGCCGCGACGAAGTGACGGTGCGTGCGGAACTGAGATATGGTTCGGAATACATGACCGCGACCGGCATCAGCAAATCGCCGGAATTCATGAGGAACAGGCCCCATTGCCGCCCCCGGCACGTCGAGAAAATCTCGACGGTTCCGCTCAACACGATGTGGAGCTTGTCGGCATATTCTCCCTCTTCGAACAGCGTCGTCCCACGCGGATAGCGTTGAATCGACCCGAACCGCAGCAGCGAGTCCAATTGCTGCCGGGAGAAGCCCGAAAGCAAAGGAACCGTTTCCGCTGTCGATCTATCGAGAGGTCTCACCTGAGCACCTTGGGACTGCGACGTGTCACCAACATCCAACGCAGTGGCAGCCATGTTGTGCAGCCCCAACTCTGATGCAGGTGAATCTTCGTTCGACAGCTCGTGCATAGTTATCGTTAACGCGAATTTGCCGGTAACGCAGGTGAAATCAATTCGAAAATTGATGTCTCTCAATTCCCGGAGCGGGTGGACGTTCACTCCTTTTGCTGATCGTGCCGCCCTCCCGCCTTACAATTCTCAGCGTCGCTTACCCGTTCGCGCAAGTCCTCGAGTGCCGTGCGGCGCCTCCCTTATCGCGCGCTCTCGCGCTTGCGCAGCTGCAAGCTGGATCGAACCGAAGCTACCTGGTGAGCGCTGACCGGAGGAGCCTTGTTGCCCCAGGAGTTTCGTACGTAGGTTGCGACATCGGCGACTTGTTGATCGCTCAGTTTCCACGCGAAACTCGGCATCGATTGGAAGGTCGGCTTCGACGCCGTCGGTGCCGTGCGTGCCCCGCCGAGAATCAGGTGGATGAGCCCCGTCGGATCGCGCTGTTGCGCAACGGCGCTGCCCGGAAGCGGCGGGAACATCCCGGTCTGCCCTTTGCCGCCGACGAGATGGCACGCCGTACATTCATCGAAGAAGATGGCCGAGCCGGTTCGCATCGCCGCAGCGTCCGGCGCCGCCGCCGCCGTCTCGGGGCTGGCCGGCAGCGACTTGAGGTATGTCGCGATGGCGGCAAGGTCGGCATCGGACATCAGCGACGTCGAGTAAGCGACAACTTCCGACATCAGTCCCGCGGAATTCGAATGCGCGTTCCGCCCTGTCTTGAGATATTCGATGATGTCACCCGCGCTCCAGCGGCCGAGCCCGGTCCGCGGATTTCCGGTCAGGTCAGGCGCGTACCAGTCCTCGATGACCGACCCCCCGAGCGCCTGATCCTGCTGTTCCGCCTGCAAGATATTTTTGGGCGTATGGCAGGCGCCGCAATGCTCCGGTCCCTGCACCAGATAGGCGCCGCGGTTCCAGATCGCGGGCTTGCTTGGATCCGGCTTGAATGGGTGCGGCCTGAAATTGATCGCGTTCCAGCCAAGCATCGCCAGCCGGATATTTAGCGGAAATGGCAGACGGTTCGCCGGCGGCGCGTACTGGCTGCCCGGGATCGTTTTCAGATAGGCGAGGATCGCGTCGCTGTCGGCACGGGGGATCATGTCGAAGTGGGTGTAGGGCATCGCCGGATAGAGCCGGTGACCCTCATCATCCTTCCCATCGTGCAGCGCGCCGTAGAATTGGGCAGGCGTCCAGTCGCCGATGCCGGCTGCGGGATCACCCGTGATGTTGGCTGAATAGATGATCCCGAACGGCGTCTTCAGCCCCAGGCCCCCTTCGAAGGGCCGCCCGCCTCCGCGCGTGTGACAGGAGGCGCAGTCGCTGACGATGCTGAGATACCGGCCGCGACGTAACAAATTGGCATTAGGTCCATCGGGGATCGGCTGAGTTAGGATCCTCAAAGGCGCCGGTGGTGGATCCTGAATGTTCGGTTCGCTCGATCGCAACCATAGCCACGAGGCCAGCGAAATCAGGATCAGCAGGAAAATCAACGCGAGAATTACCGCGAGGATTTTTCCCCACACACTTCGCGGCCACGCAAGTGTCACGCAGCGACCAATGGCGCGCCGAGCGCCTTCACATATTTGGTCTTGATCGCGTCAGCGGTCATGAACGCCAGCGCAGCCAGCGTACCGGTCGGATTATAGCCGGGGTTCTGGGGGTAAAGACCGGCGCCGGTGACGAACAGGTTCGGAACATCCCAACTCTGCGAATATTTATTGACGGCGCTGTCCGCCGGGCTGTTGCCCATCATCGTTCCGCCAACGTTGTGAGTCGTCTGGTAATGCGTGATGTCGTAGGGTCCCGTGCGCGGTTTCGGGTGCACGTGGGTCGCGCCCATTTTCTGCCCGATCTCCGCCGCGCGGTCGGTGCAATATTTCGCCATCTTGAGGTCGTTCGGCGGAAAATCGAAGGTCATCCGAAGCATCGGCCGCCCGAACTGGTCCTTGTACGTAGGATCGAGACTTAGATAGTTTCCGGCTTGCGGGTAGCTGGAGCCATGGATTGATAGGCCCATGTTGCGCAGGAAGTATTTGGCTCCCGCGTGCTTCCACTCGAGGCCCCATTTGGGAACCCCATCCGGCACCCTGACCATCTCGATCGGGCGGGCTCCGGTCACCATCCCGGCAATGTAGGCGCCGCCGAGGAAACCAAGGCCTGAGTGGTCGAAATTGTCGCCATTATAGTTGTCTATGACTGAGGCCATCGCGCCGGCCCCGATGAACGGGTTGAGAAGCTTGTCGTCGAAGAAGAGGTCGACGCCGCTCATCGTCTGGTAGCAGTAGTTCTTGCCGACGACACCCTGGCCGGATGCCGGATCGTATGGCTGGCCGATCCCGGAAGTCAGCATCAGGTGGACGTTGTGCAGCTGGTACGCCGTCAAGGCGACGATTTCGGCGGGCTGGAAGTATTCCACGCCAGCAGTGTCGATGTAGGTGACTCCTGTAGCATGCTTCCCGTCGGGCGTACGCTCGACCTTGAGCACTTCGGCTTCCGTCCGAAGCTCGAAATTCGGCTTTGTCAGGATGTAGGGGATCAGCGTCGTTTGCGGCGACGACTTGGAATAATTCCCGCAGCCGAACTTCTCGCAAAAGCCGCAGAAGGTGCATTTGCCCAGCTGCATCCCGAGAGGGTTGGTGTATGGCTCCGACAAGTTTCCGGCCGGGTGCGGGAAGGGGTGCAGTCCCATGCTTGCGGCGGCTTGCTCGAAAAGCTTCGGGCCATAGGTCATTGGCAACGGCGGCGTAGGATAAGGCATGCTTCGCGGGCCCTCGAACGGATTGCCGCCCGCCTGCTTCGCGCCGTTCAGGTTGCCGGCCTGTCCCGAGGTCCCGCAGATCTTGTCGAACATGTCGTAGTAAGGCTCGAGCTCCTGGTAGCTCAGCGGCATGTCCTGGAGAGTCAGGTCTGCGGTCGCAGCTGTGCCGTACCGCTGTTCGTTATGGCTCTTCAGCTTGAAGTCGGTCTCCAGCCAGCGCCAGATCTGCCCGTTCCAGTGGATCCCGGCGCCGCCCACGCCAGTACCCGGGAGGAAGGACCCGAGGTGGCGCATCGGGAGCGCTGTCTGGTTGACGTTGTTGCGGAAGGTGAGGGTCGAGTATTTGACGTTCTGGAACAGGTGGTGCCGCCACATGTAGCGAAGCTCGTCCTGGTCGAACGTCGTCGCCCAGTTTACCGGCGTGCTTCGCGACGAAGCGCGCTCGAGCGCCAGCACGCCAAAGCCGGCGTCGCAGAGCTGCTGGGCAAGAATGGCACCGGTCCAGCCGAATCCCACGAGGACAACGTCGACCTTCGGGAGGGTTTTGGCCACCTCAGCCGCGATCCCAGGAGCGCCGCCCGAGCAGGCTGACCATCGGCACTGGCACCGGTTGATTATAGGCAGTCACCCACTCCGAATAATCATAGTGGGCGCCGGGGAATCCGATCATTTTCCAGGCCGAACCTTCCCTGTTGCCGCCGTACATCGGGTCCGAGAAATAGCCTTCGAGGACGTTCTGCAGGAACATCGTGAAGAAGGCTTTTGATGTTATCGGCCCCTCCAGCTTGAGATCGCCGGACTCCATCTGCTTGAGCAACGCGTCCTGCCGGTCTGCGGCCAGATCCTTGAATGCCTTGCCGTTATCGCTGTGTCCGACCGACTGTTCGATCGCGGCGATCGCGTGCCGGTAGAATTGGGCCGGCGTGAAGCGGCTCTGATAGCCCTGCGTCGGCGTGCCGGTGGCCCAAGGTCCTTCGAGATAAAAGTGGGCTCCATTCCCATAGGCGCCGGCAAGCTGCCGGTCGAGAAACACGACCACTCCGGCTTCCGACGCGCTGGGACCGATCGGGTCGGGAGGGATCAGGCGGTCTACTGCTGCCGTCAGGAAGTCCACTTCGCCGGAATTCAGATAGTGCCAGCCGCCTTCCTCGATAGGCTCGGGAGCATCGGTAAGTCCGTCCCCCCAAGGCAAGGCGTTGGTGATGGTCATCCCCGGCGCCCCCAGGAGACCGTCATGAGCGATTACGCCGGCGGCACTCGTCCCGAGAGCACCGAGCGCCAGCAGTTCACGCCGATTGACCTTGCGGGTCGGAGTTTGCCCCATCCATCCTCCATCGAGCGGATTCGGTGCAACACTCCGGATCGGGCTCACATTCGTGCGGCAGAGAAGGGCGTAACGTTGGGTGAGACCGTCTCGTTCCGGTCGTGGACCGAATCCGGAATCCAAACTGATCTATGTCAACTTGCGGAGGATGTCGTTCACTCCTCGACGGACTTTGGCGATCGAAGAAATGGTGCCCAGGAGAGGACTCGAACCTCCACGCCCTTGCGAGCGCCAGCACCTGAAGCTGGTGCGTCTACCAATTCCGCCACCTGGGCACGAAATCAGGTCGATGAGTGGTAGGGCGCGCCATGTGGAGCGCTGCTTTCGCCTTGTCAACCGAGCCCGAAACGCTAGTGGCGAAGCCATGATCAACCGCGACAATCGCATCGTGGCCGTCTTCGGCGGCGGCGGATTCATCGGCCGCTATTTGTGCGAGGAATTGTTCGGGCGTGAGGTTCGGGTGCGGGTCGCCTGCCGCAATCCGCGAACCGCGCATTTCATCCAGCCGCTGGCCCCTGTCGGGCAATGGGGGCTGGAGCAGGCGGACGTCACGAACGCTGCTTCGGTTCGCCGGGCGGTGAAGGACGCGAGCGCGGTCATCAACCTGACCGGCGTGTTCGGCCGGGCAATGCGTTCGGTTCACGTGGAGGGCGCGCGCAACGTCGCGGAAGCTGCCCGTGAGGCCGGCGCGGCTTCCCTTGTTCACATCTCGGCAATCGGGGCGGATCCGAATGCTGATGCGATTTACGGCCGAACGAAGGGGGAGGGCGAACAGGCCGTCCGCTCGGCTTTCCCGAACGCCACCATCATCCGGCCGTCGCTGGTGTTTGGGCCTGAAGACGATCTCACCAATCGGCTGGCTGCACTCGCGACCCTGCCGGTGCTTCCGGTGATCGCGGCCAAGCGGCAGTTCCAGCCGGTGTTTGTGGAGGATCTCGCCAAGGCGATCGCCATCGCTGCCCTCGATCCTGCGACGTACGGCGGTCAGACGTTCGAGATCGGAGGGCCGCAGGCGATGTCGATGGAGGACATCTACCGCATCTGCGCCCGTTCGGCTGGGCGCGAGCCGGAGCTTCTCGACATGCCGAACGCCGCATCGTCTTTCCTCTCCTGGTTCGGTTTCCTGCCCGGTGCGCCGCTCAGCCGGGATCAGTGGAAGATGCTTCAGCGCGACAACATGCCGGGGGCCGGGATGAAGGGGCTTGAGGCCTTCGGGATCGAGCCGACGGCGCTTGGCGCGGTTGCGCCGCAGTGGCTGGTCCGCTTCCGCCAGGGCGGCCGCTGGGCTGCTCGCGCCCTCCAGCAGGGCGCCTGAGCGATGCCCGCGATCGTCGTCGCGATCATCCTCGGCATCGTCGAGGGCGTGACGGAATTCCTGCCCGTCTCGTCGACCGGGCATTTGATGCTGGCGACGGCGCTGCTGGGAGAAGACCCGGACAAATGGGCGGCATTCAATGTCGTGATCCAACTTGGCGCGATCCTGGCGATCGTGGTCCTTTACTGGCGGACCTTCTGGGCCGTGCTCGTCGGCTTCTTCGAGCGGAAAGCGATGTCCTGGCGGTTCGTCCGCAACGTCGTGATCGCTTTCCTTCCGGCGGGCGTGATCGGATTCTTGCTGATCAAGCAAATCGACAGGTTGCTCGGCGATCCATTGATCGTCCCGGTGACTCTAATCCTCGGCGGTATCGCTATCCTCATCATCGAGCGGCTGGTGAAACGCACGCCCATCGTCGGAGTCGCTGAAATCCCCGCGAAAACCGCCGTCGGGATCGGGTTCGCCCAGTGCGTGTCCATGATCCCGGGCGTCAGCCGTTCCGCGGCGACGATCATGGGAGCGCTGTCGCTAGGCGTGGAACGCCGCACCGCGGCCGAGTTCAGCTTTTTCCTTGCGGTCCCGACGATGCTCGGCGCGACGACTCTCGAGTTCGTGAAGCATCGGCATGAGATCATGTCCGGCGCCGGAGTCGGCCTCGGGCCGGTTGCCGTCGGCTTCGTGGTCAGCTTCGTGGTCGCGATCGTCGTCGTTCGCGCCTTCGTCCATTACATCTCCAAGCACAATTTCGCGCCCTTCGCCTGGTACCGCATCGTCGTTGGCGCTGCTGCGCTGGTCTGGTTGCTGGAGCGTTAGTTCGTCATGCGGCCCCGGATCAGGTCCGGGGTGATCCGGCATCCGCCTTTCTTCGCACCAAGAAGAAAAACAAGGCAGACCCCGGCTCCATGGCCGGGGTGACGGTTTACCTTGTCGTTAACCCCGCTAAAGCTGCCGCACTCCCATGTGGCAGCTCTTCCAATTCCCGCTCTGTCCGTTTTCCCGCAAGGTCCGGCTCGTGCTTGGCGAGAAGGGCCTAGCGCATGAGCTGGTGCGCGAAAATCCGTGGGAAAAACGCGACGAGTTCGTCGATCTGAACCCGGCCGGCGAGACTCCGGTGATGGTCGATACGGATGCCGGCGTCACCCTGATCGGGTCGCAGCCGATCGTCGAATATTTCGACGAGACGGTCGACCGGATGCCGATGATCCACGGCAATGCGCAGCTCCGCGCCGAAATCCGGCGGCTGACCGAATGGTTCGACCAGAAGCTCTATCATGAGGCGGTCGAGCCGCTGATGCACGAGCGGATGAGGAAGCGCCTCGTCAGCCGCGAATCGCCCGATACGCGTGTCCTCCGCGAGGCGATGCGGGTCGCCAACAGCCACCTCGATTATGTCGATTATCTGCTCGATCACCGCCGCTGGCTTGCTGGACCAGGCCTGAGCCTCGCCGATTTCACCGCCGCCGCGCATTTGAGCGTGATCGATTATCTCGGCGGGCTCGACTGGCGCGGGCACCAGCAGAGCAAGGACTGGTATTCGGTGATGAAGTCGCGGCCCTGCTTCCGGCCGCTGCTCGGCGAGAGGATGGAGGTGATCGTCCCGCCGCAGCATTATGACAGGGTGGATTTTTAGCAGGAGCCGCCGAGCGCTTTAACACATTGCAGGGTCGGGGAATCCCTGCCGTTCAATACTTCGTACTCGCGACGCAGATACTTTGAAGCGTCGCCTGAACTTCGCTTGGAGTCTGGCCAGGTCCGCTGACCGAACCAGTGTGCAACCAAGGTAGGCCCACACGTCACCGGTGCGGCGATCAACGGCATAAAATTCGACGCCCTCACCCCAAGTTGGAACAACCGTCCAAGTGTAGAAGTGTGAATTCGGCTTTTCCCCTTCCCAATCCAACCCCAAGCCGCGGTGTCGATAGGCCGCCTCCAACTCCGCTCGCTCACCCGCGAGAGCAAACGCAGCCGACTCTTTTGCGGACAACCTGTCCGGGAATTGCGAGCCCGGCTGGGCAAGCAGCCCTGTGCCAGAGATGCACAGGGGAATGCCGAATCCGCATGCCACAGTAAAAGCTCTTACCAACATTGAGTTACCCATTCACCGCCGTCACCAGATAATTCAGCCGCAAATCCTCGCTGAGGTGAAGCCCGCGCGTCGGCGACCAGGCGATGCCTTCGACGTCGAGGCATTTTAGCCCCGCATCGGCGAGCAGCTGCTTCATCCGGTCGGGAGCGATGAACTTCTCGAAATCGTGCGTGCCCTTCGGCACCGCGCCGAACACCTCTGCGGCGCCAACCATCAGCAGCTTCGACAGCGCCGTCTTGTTCGGCGTCGACAGGATCAGAAGCCCGTCGGGCGCGAGCCGCGCCGCAAGCGCCTTTAGAAAAACGCCGGGGTCGGCGACATGCTCGATCACCTCCATCGAGGTGACGAGGTCGAACTGCCCCTCAATCTGCTCGACCACTGCCGCGCGATAGTCGATCTCCAGCCCCTGGCCGGCGGCGTGGGCGCGCGCTGCCTCGATCAGTTCCGCCGCCGCATCCACCGCCGTTACCTTCGCCCCGAGCCTCGCCAGCGGCTCCGCCAGCAAGCCGGCACCGCAGCCGACATCGAGCGCACTCCTGCCCTCCAGCGGCTTCAGCGAGGTCTCGTCGAGCGCCCAATGCTGGTCCACCTCGTCGCGGATGTACTTCAGCCGCACCGGGTTGAGCTTGTGAAGCATCGCCTCGGACCCGTCCGGATCCCACCAATCGCCGGCATGGCTGGCGAACTGACGGACCTCTTCGGGCAGGATGCTTGTCTCAGCCATATCTCCCCCCTAACAGGACGCCGCTTTCAACCCAAGGACACGCTCACTTTCCATGGCCCGAATCGTGATGAAATTCGGCGGCACGTCGATGGCCGGTATCGAGCGCATACGTCACGTCGCTTCGCTGGTGAAGCGTGAGGCGGACCGCGGCAATCAGGTCGCCGTCGTCGTCTCGGCGATGGCTGGCGAGACCGACCGGCTGGTGCAGCTGTGCCGTGAGGCGGCGGCGCTCTACGACCCGCGCGAATATGACGTAGTCGTCGCTTCGGGCGAGCAGGTCACGGCGGGCCTGCTGGCGATTACGCTTCAAGGCATGGGTACGAACGCTCGATCCTACATGGGATGGCAGCTGCCGATCCGCGCATCGGGCCACACGGCCGGCCTGATCGATCATATCGATGCCGACGTCCTGGAACGGGTGTTCGAGCAGGGCGGTATCGCTGTGATTCCAGGCTTCCAGGGGGTGACCGAAGCAGGCGACCTCGCCACGCTCGGCCGCGGCGGTTCGGACACCTCGGCCGTAGCGCTCGCAGTCGCGGCAAAGGCGGACCGCTGCGACATTTATACCGACGTCGAGGGCGTGTTCACCACCGATCCGCGCATCGTCCCGCGCGCGCGCAAGCTCGAAGCCATCACTTATGAGGAAATGCTGGAGCTGGCTTCGGTCGGCGCCAAGGTGTTGCAGACCCGCTCGGTCGGGCTCGCGATGCGCTACAACATGCCGCTGCAGGTTCTCTCCTCGTTTGAGGACAAGCCGGGGACCCTGATCGTCAGCGACACGCAAATCGAGGAATTCAACATGGAACGCCAGCTGATCACCGGCATCGCCCACGACAAGAATGAGGCGCTCGTCACGCTGACGGGCCTGCCGGACAAGCCCGGAACGGTGGCGGCGATCTTCAGCCCGCTGGCCGACGCCAACATCAACGTCGACATGATCATCCAGATCGCGCCGCGCGCCGGGGAGGAAAGCGAGCTGACCTTTACCGTCCCCAAGGCGTCGCTCGATCATGCCGTCGCCGAGCTTGAGAAGGTGAAGGAAACGGTCGGCTTCGGCACCATCAGCACGGAAACCGACGTTGTGAAGGTGAGCGCGGTCGGGATCGGGATGCGTTCCAACGCCGGAATTGCCGCACAGATGTTCCGGACACTCGCCGAACGAGGGATCAACATTCGCGCGATCTCGACCTCGGAGATCAAGGTCTCTGTTTTGATTCCGGAGGATTATACCGAGCTTGCCGTGCGCGTGCTTCACAGCGCGTTCGGGCTCGACGGAGCGGTCGAATCCGGAGCGGCCGCGTAATGACCAAAGCCCCTCCCCTTGATGGGGAGGGGTTGGGGAGGGGTGAACTCTTCGATAGAGGCGATTGGATGAACGAGACCACCCCCTCCCTGACCTCCCCCATCGAGGGGGAGAAGACCGATGGCGCAATTCGATGAGCGGAGAAGGGTTGATCTCCGACACCCGTCCAGTCCACCCGAGTGCCGGTCACGCGCGGCTTGCGGAGCTGATGCGCCGCGGGACCGAGTTCCTCGGCTGCGAATGGGCGATCATGGGCGGCGCGATGAGCTGGATCAGCGAGCGCAATCTCGTGTCGGCCATCTCCAACGCCGGGGGCTTCGGAGTGATCGCTTGCGGGGCGATGGGCCCTGAGCTTCTCGACACCGAGATTGCCGAGACGAAGAAGCGGACGCAGCGGCCGTTCGGCGTCAATCTCATAACGATGCACCCGCAGATGAGCGAGTTGATCGACGTCTGCGCAAAGCATGAGGTCACCCACGTCGTTCTCGCGGGCGGGCTTCCGCCGGCTGGAGCCATCGACCGGATCAAGGGAAGCGGAACCAAGCTGATGGCCTTCGCTCCGGCACTCGCCCTCGCGAAGAAGCTGATGCGGTCGAACGTCGATGCGCTGGTGATCGAGGGGATGGAGGCGGGCGGCCATATCGGCCCGGTGTCGACATCGGTCCTGGCCCAGGAAATCCTGCCGATCGTCGCTAGGGACATTCCTGTTTTTATCGCCGGAGGGATCGGGCGCGGCGAGGCGATCGCGGCCTATCTCGAAATGGGCGCCGTCGGGGTCCAGTTAGGCACCCGCTTCGTCTGCGCGACCGAGTGCATCGCCCATCCCAGTTTCAAGAAGGCCTTCATCCGGGCCTCTGCCCGCGATGCGATCCCCTCAGTGCAGATCGATCCGCGCCTGCCGGTGATTCCTGTCCGGGCGCTCAAGAATCAGGAAATGGTCAACTTCGCCGCCAAACAGCGCGAAGTTGCCGAAATGCTCGATAATGGCGAAGTAGAAATGGCCGAAGCCCAGCTCCAGATCGAACATTATTGGGCCGGCGCACTCCGCCGCGCCGTCATCGACGGCGACGTGGAAACCGGATCGGTAATGGCCGGCCAGTCGGTCGGAATGGTTTCGCGCGAGGAGCCGGTGGCAGAAATCATCCGCGAGTTGATCGACGAGGCGGCCGCTGCGCTGGAGAGCCGAGGCTAAAAATCAGCCCGGTGGCCGATAGGGGATTATGACCACCGGGCTGCAAGGGACGACGAGGGAGTCGCCGCCTCAGAATTTTCCGCGAACGCCAACCAGGACAAGCCGCCCCGGCTTATAATAGGTGAAAGCGGCATCGGGGAACTGGAAGTGGGACCGCTGCGCCGCCTTGGTGATGTTTTGCACATCAAGCGTCAGTTCCGGCATCTGAGGTCCGCCAAAGTAGTTGCCGAGCTTGATCGAGCCGGCGAAATCCCATTGGCCATAGCTATCGCTATAAAGCGCCGCGAGCGGGATTCCGTTTTGGTTGAATCCGGAAGAGATGAAGCCCTTGTTCCAGGTCCGTGACAGCCGCAAGGATATGCCGTGGTTCTCATAGTAACCAGTAACATTGTAGGCCCGCGGCGGTACGCCAGTCGCCACCGCCCCGGCCGATCCCGAACCGCTCTGATCCACCAACGTGTAATTGGCATTAAACCCGAAGCCGTTCAGGCCAAAGCGGCCGAGGAGGAAGTCCAGCGGCTGAACCCAGGTGAGCTCAAGGCCGTTGATGGTGAGCTTGCCGGGCGCATTCACCTGCTCGGTCAGTACGATGCTCTGGTCCGCCACATCTGAGGCTGTGCAGGTCGCAAGCGTTTTGCCGGCGCGGCCGCAAATGCCGGTTTGTTGGGTCGGCGATAGAGTCGCGAAGGACACCCCGTAAAAAGCTAGAGAGGAAAAGGGTACCGCAGTGGTGCCGTTGACCGTGAACCCGGTGACGGATTTCCGGAAGGCGGCGAATCCGAGGTAACCTTCTTTTCCGGTATAATATTCGAAGCCTAGATCGATATTGTCAGAGATGTAGGGCTTCAATCCGGGATTGCCGACGCTTCCGGCGGCGGCCGAGGGATCGCTGAAGCTAAGTCCCGGCAGCATTTGCGAAGGATTCGGCCGAGTCATCGTCCTCGACACGGACGCACGCACGATGGCGCTGTTGCCGATATGGTACGCGGCGCTCGCCGACGGCAGCCAGTTTGTGTAGGTATGGTTGCTAGTGACGAAATTGGTCACGTTCGGATAACACGCGCCGGTGTTCACGTTGCCAGTGCCAGGGCAACCGCCGTTCGCCATCTGCGCATTGCGCGGATCGGGAATCGAAACATTGCCGCCGATGGACTGCCAGGTTTTTACCCAGCGAACTCCGCCATTGAACAGCAGCTCGTTGCCGCCGAGCGTCCAGTCGCCGTTGACCTCGCCGAACATCGCCCAGGTCTTTTCGCGCATCAACCCGCCGGAAGCACCGGTGTTGGTGCCGCCACTCGCCGGTTCGGAGCTGTGGAACTGATCGTAATTGGAAGCTTTCTTAAAAGCGTCCCAATCGACGGTGATAAAGCCGTCCGGACCGGGTTTAAGCAGACTTGTAAGCTGGCCGGTTGGCACCAGCGAACCAAGATACGTGACCGGTCCCGTCTGACCGGCCGTGTAGCCAGTGCCATAGCCAGGGTATGTCGGATACCCCGCCGGCGCGGCACCAACGACGTTCAAGCCCTGGCACGGAGGCTGTGTGTTGGGAGAGGGCAGGAAGACGCTGGGTTGATCGCCGCAAACAGCGTTCTGCCACGCCTGGCTGTTGTCGTATCCGAAGATCTGGCGCTGCACGATGTCATAGGCGCTGCCGACGTGGAGGTTGAGGTGCTGATCGCCCCACGTCAGACTTCCACGAGCACCCTTGGTGAAGGTCGAGCGGCGCTCGTCCTGGATATTCACTCGGCCGCCCGTCCAAACGAAATTGGCCGGATTATTGAGATCGACATTGGTCGTGATCGTCGGAATCGGGCCGGTCGTATTGTCATATTGAACCGTCACGCCGGAATTGGCCGGCGTAATAGGCATGACGGTCGGTGATTCGCGGTGGAATTTGCTTCGGGTGTAATTGGCGTTGAAGTCCAACTTCAAAAGAGGGCTGAATTCATAGTCCAGTCCGGGGTTGATCCCCCAATACTTCATGTGCTCGATATATGGCCGGTATTCCAGAAGCCATTGAGCATTATAATATGTGCCCTTGGTGGCGGTGCAGCCTTGCGAGCAATCCGCCGTGTCGTAAGAGGTATTGACGGGGATGGGCGCAAGGTTGCGAACTGCCCAGGTCATGTCCGCGCGGGTCAAATTGTTAACCGTACGCGCGTACATGGAGTCGACGTAGGCGTGCAGCCGCTCACCCTTATATTCCAGGCTCGCGATTGCGTTTACCCGGTCTCTGGGTCCGGATTCGTCCATGAAGCGCCCGAGGCGCGGAATGATTCCGTTATCGATCTGCTGGATCGTCGCACCTGGATTTTGGGCGAGTAGAAATGCCTGATTGATGGCGGTTCCAGCGGCCACACCAGGAATGTTTGCATTGGAAGGCACCGTCGCCGGAATCGTAAAGTTTCCGCCACCGGTACTATTGCAAGTAGCGTCGTTGGCCGTGCACTGAGCAGCGCCGATCTGCGCCGGCGTTGGGACATTTTGGACGCCGTTGGTTTTGCCTGCGATGCTGTTGGGGGTGCTTAGGCTGGGGTTGGTCCACCCGATCGTCTCGAAACCCGTGGTTCGAGTTTGGTTGCGGGCGCCGGCAAAGCCGACGAGAATGCCAAAGTCGCCGAATGTCTTGCTGGCCAGGACCGACCCACGATAGCCCCATTTGTTAGTCGTGCTCTGCTTGGAGGTCTGTAAAGAATAGACAAATTGGGTGCCGGCATGATCGAAAGGCCGCGCACTGCGCATGTCGACATTGCCCGCCGCGCCCCCTTCCAGCATTGCTGCCGTCGGAGACTTGGCCACCGTCAGCTTGGTGAATAGTTCCGTCGGGAATAGGTTGAGATCGACCTCACGATTGGTGTTCTGCGAATCGGTCCGTCCAGTCGATCCGACAAGGATTGGCGCGTTATTGAGAGTTACCCGTGTGAAGTTCGGACCCAGTCCGCGGATCGAAACTTCAAGCCCTTCGCCTGTCACTTCGCGCTGAATCGTAATTCCCGGAATGCGGTTGAACGATTCCGCGATGTTGGTGTCCGGGAATTTTCCGATATCTTCCGCGAAGATCGAATCCGTGAAGCCGACTGACCGCTTCTTCGCGACTGTCGAGCTCTGGAGGCTGGCGCGGTAGCCGGTAACGACGATGCCTTGATCGCTGCCGGTCACATTCGGTGCTGGGTTTGCCGATTCCTGCTTCTGGTCAGGAGTCTCCGGCAGCTGCGCCGAGCTTGGCTGAGACGGAGGGGCCGTTTGCGCAACAGCGGAACCCGCTGAGACCAATGCCGGAATTGCCACCGCAACGAATAGCGAGCGACGGATGCACGACAACCGTCCGCGACCCGAATCATACGGATAATACATTGAGAACTCCCCTTTGTTGCCCCGGTCTCGGAAGAAATTGTCCTGAGGACCAGCGAGACGCTAAGCCGAGTGGTAAACTTTTGATGTCTTCTTAGTCAATAGTGGGAATACCAGTGGACATACCACTTGCCGCACAGTGGATTTCCGGTAGAAGCGGTGACGGCTGGGGACGTTGAGCGGGAGGGCGCGCAGTGGCGAAAGAATCGCGCCAATCGAGCGGAAGGCTCTATCTTGCCGTTGTCGCGCAATTGCAGGAAGCGATTGAGTCGGGCGTTTACCCCGTCGGTGGTCGCTTACCCTCCGAACGGGAGCTATCCGACGAGCTCGGCGTCAGCCGCCCGGTGGTTCGAGAGGCTATCATCGTGCTTGAAAGCCGAGGGTTTGTCCAAACGCGTCATGGCGCGGGCGTTTTCGTGCAATCGGACCTGGCGGCCGCGAACACGACGGCGCTAGACGCCGACGCAGGTCCCTTTGAAGTCGTTGAAGCCAGGCGGCTTTTGGAAGGGGAAATTGCTGGGTTGGCGGCGGGCATCGCCACCGACCGGCAAATTGCCGAACTGCAACGCTTGGTCGACCGAATGGGAGATATGAGCCTTGAGGAGGATGTCCGGGAAAAGGCGGACCGCACCTTTCACATCGCTCTGGCCCGAATCACCGAAAATGACGTCTTGGTCGGCATCATCGAGATGCTTTGGGATTTGCGCTACAAATCGCCATTGTGTGAATATTTCTTTCGTCGAGCCCGAGAGGCGGGAATGGCGCCTGCAGTCGATGAGCACGAGAAGATACTAGAAGCACTCAAGACCCAAGACGCCGAAGGTGCTCGTCTTGCAATGCGTGATCACCTGACACGAGTGACGGAAAATTTGTTGATAGCAACGGAAGAAGATGTCCGCGACCGAGCTCGTCTGCGGGTGGAGGAGCGACGATTCGATTTTGCCCGCAGAGCCGGGGTGAAAGTTCGCCGCTCAAGCTAGCCGAGCGCCCTTGCTGAAGCGGCATGATGTGCATGGGTAATCGCCACTGCAAGGGCATCGGCCGCATCCGGTCCTGCGATTTTCACGCCGGGCAGCAGCCGTTCGACCATGGCGTGCACTTGCACCTTCTCGGCTGAGCCCGTGCCAACGATCGCTTTCTTTACAAGTCGCGCGGCGTATTCCTCCACGGCAATTCCAGAACGGGCCGCGATCATCAGTGCAACCCCACGCGCCTGCCCCAACTTCAAGGTCGATTGCGGGTTCTTGTTGACGAAGACCTCCTCGACAGCAGCAGCATCGGGGCGATGGTCAGCCAGCAACGCTTCGAGTTGGACGGCGAGGATTGCCAGCCGTTGCGCAAGCGGCGCAGAGGCGCTGGTCTTCATCTCCCCGTTGGCGATGTGCGACAGGCGATTGCCCTCCGCACGGATCAAGCCCCAGCCGGTTGTGCCAAGTCCAGGATCGAGACCAAGGATCGTCTGCAACGCGCCCTCCAACTCTCGGATAGCACGAACTCCAGACGTGGCTAGGCCGGAGCGAGCTCGCGGTAGTCGTAATGTGGCCTGATCTGGGTGTTGAAGAATGCGCCCTTCGATGACGCCGCTCGAAAAGCGTCCACGACGTCTGGCGGCACATCGAAATAGAGGTAGCGGCGACCGGTTATGAAGGTCACTTCCAGCTCACGACGCTCGGGCCGGTAATAGTGGGCGCGGATCGCGGTCGACGGCATATCCCGTCAACGCATTGATCCCCCGAAGTTTTCCCATAGCCGGTCAGGCGATCTTCGCGAGCTCCTCGTCGGAGATGCTCTCGTTGCCCCAGACGGTCTGGACGTCGTCGTCTTCCTCAAGCGCATCCATCAGCTTCACCAGCTGCTCGGCGTCGGAGCCGCGCACTTCGACTTCGGTTTGCGGCTTCCAGGCAAGCTTGGTGCTCTGCGCTTCCCCGAGATGGGATTCGAGCGATTTTGCGACCCCGTGCAAATCCTCGATCGTCGTCCAGATGCGGTGGCCGTCGTCATCGGACTCGACGTCCTCGGCTCCGGCCTCGATCGCAGCTTCCAACACCTTCTCCGCATCGCCGACGCTTGCAGAATATTCGATAAGGCCCAGCCGCTCGAAGCCGTGGCTGACGCTTCCGCTGGCGCCGAGATTGCCGCCGTTCTTGGAGAAAGCCGTTCGCACGTTGGTCGCGGTGCGATTGCGGTTGTCGGTGAGCGCCTCGACGATCAGCGCCACGCCGCCCGGACCGAACCCTTCGTAGCGAATTTCCTCGTAATTGTCGGCATCGCCGCCCGCCGCCTTGTCGATTGAACGCTGAATGTTGTCCTTCGGCATGGATTGCGCACGAGCGGCGATCACGGCAGCCCGAAGGCGCGCATTTGCCTCAGGATCGGGCAGGCCCATCTTCGCAGCGACGGTGATTTCCCGGCTCAGCTTTGAGAACAGGGCAGAGCGCTTCTTATCCTGAGCGCCCTTCCGGTACATGATGTTCTTGAATTTGCTGTGACCCGCCATCTTACCCCGCAAAGTCGTCTTCGCGAAGACTCCGGGAAGGAGTCCCCGACAGATGATGTGTTCTTACGCCAACCCCAGCGCCTGGCGATAGGTCTCCAGAATCGCGTCCTGTTCCTGCCGCGTGTGGGTTTCCATCTTCCGCAGCCGGACGATCATCCGCATGATCTTGGGATCGTAGCCGTTAGCCTTGGCCTCCGCGTAAACATCGCGAACATCGTCGGCGATCCCTTTCTTCTCCTCTTCGAGGCGCTCGATGCGCTCAATGAATAGCCGCAGTTGGTCTGCGGCGACGTTGCCGTCCGCCATTCCTTCTTCTCCATGCTAGGATTTGCGCGCGCTGTAGGCGAGGGGCGGGAAAGGCTCAAGCCGAAGCACGGAGGTTAACGCTAACAAAGCGGGTTGAACCGTAACGATCTCGGACTATTGCCCGAGGGTCAGCAGAAGGAACCAAAGTGAGCGAAACCCGGGTCCCCCGATTGCGTAAAGTGAAGATCCTGGCGACCCTTGGGCCGGCAAGCAGCAGTCCGGCGATGATCAAGCGGCTTATGCTTGCCGGAGCCGATGCCTTCCGGATCAACATGAGCCACGGAACGCACGCCCAGAAGAGCAAGCTGGTGGAAGCGATCCGCGGCCTGGAGAAAGAGCTGAAGCGCCCGACGACGATCCTGTTTGACCTTCAGGGGCCGAAGCTTCGAGTCGGCAACTTCGACGGCGGATCGGCTGAGCTGCACAAGGGTCAGCACCTGATCCTCGATCGCGATCCGCGCCTCGGCGATTCGGATCGTGTCGAATTGCCGCATCCCGAGCTGTTCGAGAGCATCGGCAAGGGTGACCGCCTGTTGATCGATGACGGAAAGGTCCGGCTGAAGGTGCTGGAATCCGATCAACAACGGATCGTCACCGAGGTTGTGGTCGGCGGCCGCGTTTCAGATCACAAGGGCGTCAATGTCCCCGATATCGTGGTTCCGATTCCGGCGTTGACGGAAAAGGACCGCGAGGACCTCGCCTTCGCGCTCGAGCAGAAGACGGACTGGATAGCCTTGTCGTTCGTCCAGCGGCCGGAGGATGTGGCCGAGGCCCGTGCCCTGATCGGGGACAAGGCGCTGCTGATGGCGAAAATCGAAAAGCCGGCTGCGCTCGACCAGCTGACCGACATCATTGCGCTTTCGGACGGGGTGATGGTCGCCCGTGGCGATCTTGGAGTCGAGCTTCCGCCCGAGGACGTGCCGCCACTGCAGAACCGGATCGTCGCCACCGCCCGCCAGTTCGGCAAGCCGGTCGTGGTCGCAACGCAGATGCTGGAATCGATGATTACCTCGCCGACCCCGACTCGAGCGGAAGTCAGCGACGTCGCCACCGCAATTTACGAGGGGGCGGACGCTGTCATGCTGTCGGCGGAAAGCGCCAGCGGCCAATATCCGCTGGAAGCGGTGATGATGATGGACCGGATCGCCGCCAGCGTTGAACGCGATCCCATCTATTCGTCGCGAATCCACTTCACCGAAACGAAGCTCGAACCGACCACCGCCGACGCGATCGCAGGATCCGCCCGGCAGATCGCAAGCACTGTGTCGGCGGCGGCGATGGGCTGTTACACCAGCTCGGGCTCGACTGCCCGGCGGATCGCGCGCGAGCGGCCATCAGTGCCGATCATGGCGATGAGCGCGTCGATGACCAACACCCGGCGTATGGGTCTGATCTGGGGCGTCTATGCCGTCCATACGCGCGACGTTTCCAGCTTCGAGGAGATGGTGGACAAGGGCAAGCGGATGGCGCTTCGTCACAAGCTGGCGATCGGCGGCGACAGGCTCGTGCTGATGGCCGGCGTGCCGTTCGGGGTGTCAGGCTCGACCAACGTGATCCACGTCGTCCGTCTCGTCGGCGACGAGCTGGAGCGATATTCGCCTGGACATTGATCGGGTCACTGAGGCGCGAGCAGCGCCGGTATCTCGTCAGGCAGTTCGCTGGCTTTGAAGCCGATCGCCCCGACCTTTCGTGACAACGATTCGCCCGCTTCGCCGTGCAACAGAACACCCCAGAGAAGGGCGGTGAGTTGATCTGCGCCGCGCGCAAGCAGCGCTGCGACGATGCCCGCGAGAACGTCCCCGCTTCCCGCAACACCGAGTCCGGGGACTCCGCCGCGCCAGACCCAGGTCCGCCCGTCGGGTGAGGCAATGAAGCTGGTGCTGCCCTTCGCGAGAACGACTGCGTTATAGTGATCAGCGGCTTTCACCGCGGCAGAGAGTGGATCCTGGGCGGCTTCCTCCTCGCAACAGCCGAGTAGCGCCGCCATTTCTCCCGAGTGCGGCAGGAGCACCGGCGGCGTCGCCGAATTTCGAGACACTTCCGCAATAGCAGACAGCGCGTGCAGAACGGCCGCATCGAGCACGAGCGGTCGGCCAGCTTTGAGCAAGGTGCACGAGATCGCTTGGAGGGCCTCATTCTGTTGCACGCCGGGACCTGCGAGGATCGCGTCTACCCGCTGTGCGCGCTCGGAAAGCAGATCAGCGGCCCCTTCAGCGAAGCCCCCGTCTTCACTCTCCTCCACCCCCATCACCAGCAGTTCCGGGATGAGCAGCGCAATGCCGGCTGCAACACTCCTAGCGGTCGCCAGCTGAACCTTCCCGGCGCCGGTCCGGAAGGCCGCGCTGGCGGCCAATATCGCTGAACCAGGCACATCCCGGCTTCCAGCGCAAATCAGCAGCTTTCCGTGCGCGTCCTTGTCGCTGTCCTTCCAGGCCGGAAGCGGGAAATCCCGAAGCTCGGCACGATTGAGTTCACGCGGCGGGTTCATCGAGAGCCCGTCATCGCATCGGGTTCGGCTGTCTTGGCTGTCCCGACCGTCTCAAGCGGCGCTCCATGGTTCCACAGCGCCAGCTTCGGCACGCATAAGCCCTTTGCGTCGGGATCGAAATCATAGACGCAGATGCCGCAGTTCAGCATCTCCGCCTGCTTGTCGATGCGGAGAATCTCCGACTCGTCGAGCTCGTCCAGGATGTAGCGGAAGCTGAGCACCACGACCTGGTGGCAGACCACCAGGACTCGCCGGTCGCAATAATGGAGATTGATCGTGTTCAGCATCGATCGCAGCCGAAGGATCACGTCAGCCCAGCTCTCTCCGCCCGGGGGCCGGTGATAGAATTTACCGAGCATTTTGCGATGCTCTGCTTCTTCGGGAAAACGAGCCCGGATTCCGGCGATCGTCAGCCGGTCAAAGATCCCGAACTCCCGCTCACGAAGCCGTTCGTCGACGATCGTGTGATTGGGTCCGCCGGCGAGCGCACCTGCTTCGCACATGATCTTGGCCGTCTGGCGGGCACGAAGGTAGGGCGAGGACAGGATAACCTCCGGCCGCTCCTCCTCGGGCATTGCCGCGAACCATTCGCCCGCAGCCTTCGCCTGCCGCTCGCCGAGCTGTGACAAGGGTACGTCCACATCGCGGACGGTGATCGCGATTTCGTGAAGCCCAGCCTCGTCAGCGGCGTCGCGAGCGACGTTGCCCTGGCTCTGCCCGTGCCGGACGAGCCAGAGTTTCGCGGGCCAGTTCTGCCTTTCCATGCGAGTGAGAAAGCCTGAGGCCGCGAATATTTCCAGATCGCTACTGCAGTTCTCTCAGCGGCTCGGCGTAGCGCATGAAGTCGTCGAGCGCTGGCCCGAGCGGCCGAAGAAGCAGCCCGCGATTGCTGGTGAGGCTCGTATCTGCGGGCGAGTCCTCTTCGGGGAGGACGATCCGACGGCGGTCCAGCTTCGCACGATCGGCGAGTTCCGCCGCCAGCCCATGCAAGCTAATCGCACCCTGGTTCGTCAGGTGCCAGATGCCTTTTTCCTCATCGAGGAGAAGATCGAGCGTCGCGTGGACGAGGTCGGGCAAATAGGTGGGCGAGACCAAAGTCTTGCCGCTCGCCGCGATCCGGTCGCCCCTCTTCAACCCCACCAGCGTGGTGAACAGGAAGTTCTGTCGATCCCAGGGACCGAAGAAGGTGCTGGTGCGAACGATCAGGGTCTGTGCGTCGATAGCCAGCAGCCGCTGTTCGGCCTCGGCCTTGCACTTTCCAATGGTGCCGGACGGTGCGGGACAGTCGGGCTCGACATAGGAGCGGCCCAGCCTGCCATCGAATACCAGATCCGATGAAAAGGTGACGAGCGGCAGGCCGTGGAGATTGCAGGCGCGGGCAAGCAACTCGGGGCCAGTTACATGAATCCTGAAGCATTCTTCGGTGGTCTTGTCGTCGGTGGGCGTGAAGCCGGCGGCATTGATGATCGCCCAGGGCCTGTATCGCTCAATGGCGGCCGCGATTGAGCTCTCCTGTGTAATGTCGAGATTTGGCCGCCCGGTGAGCACGAAGGCAAGGCCGCGATGCGCGCAAATTCGAGCGAATGCCTGGCCAAGGATTCCGGTCGCGCCGGCGATCAGGAGGGGGCGGCCCTTTGAGTTCAGGCTCGGTGGAAGCGTCTCGAACCTGCGCCGTGCATAAGTTCGCCCGGGACGCCGCCACCAGCCGGGCTGCTGAAGCACCGGATGATCGAGCTTCTGTCCAGCGCCGAGCCGGGCTGCGGCCTTGGCTACAAGGGTCGGACGGGGAATTGGCGAGCGTATGTCAAAGGCGCCGGACTCGTGGATGCCCTCGCGACGGGTGAGCAGCGAGCGCCAATCGACCGCACCGAACAGCGCCCATAAGGTCACCGCGCGGATGTCTGCTCCACGCGCGCGTTGCCGTTCGGCTGCGGTCCACATTTCCTGCAGCCAGCGCACCTGCTCTTCGCGGGTGCAGCCGTGATGGACTTCGGTAATCGCGATCGGCAGCCGGTAACGTTTCCACAGCTCGGCTAAACGCTTCTCCGGACCGAGCTGCTTTTCGAGGGCGGCGATGCGGACAGCCTCGACGTCCACGTAGGTATCGCGGCCGTTCGCTCCGATCGGCTCCCCTGGAAAGCGGGAGGTGCGGTGATCGAGATAGCGTTCGCTGGTGAGATAATGATCGAAGCCCAGGATGTCGGGCACCGCAGTTCCATCCGCGAAGGAGTGGACCTGTTCTTTCGGAACTCCGGCGCGGATCAGCCAGTCGTAAAAAGGGTGACCCGGCCGCACCCGTCCCGAAAGCAGGTCGAATGTCAGCCAACGGCGCTCGTTTTCATGCTCGGCCTGGTAAGCGAGCCTCTGGGTGGCGAAGGTTTTGCCGACATCCTCTGTCTGCAGCAGCTGCGCATTCGGAGTCGCCTCTCGGATCGCGGCCATTGCTGCAGCGATCCCGGCGCACTGGTTGACCAACGCGCGCAGGGTCAGGTCGAAGCTTCGCTTGTGCGGGTACCAGGTGCCGTAAAGGAACGACATGCGCGCAGTCGTCAGCGGCTCGTTGATTGGGGTCCAGCAATCGATCCAGGGGTAGCGCTCCGCCACCGCGCGCGCGTAGCGGGCGAAGAGCCTGGGGAATTCGGGATCGAGGAGCTGGGTGTAGCGTGGCCCAGATCCGTGATGGAGCAGCCCGGCTATCACCCGGATTCCGTGGTACTTCAGTCGCTGGAGGCGATGGTCGTGCCAGGAAAAATCGAATTCGTTCGGACTTTCCGGCGCGATCGTTTCCCACAGGATCGGGTAGCGGACAGCCTTGATTCCGAGCTCCGCTATCGCGTCGATGTCGCTCAGCCGGGCTGAGTGCCCGGTCTCGACTACCTGGTTGCGAAATTGGTCACCGACGCGAACCAGCGAACATTCGACACCGCCCCAAAGCTCCAGGGGCGCGGAGCTCATTCAGCCGCTACCGCTGTCCATTGCGGCTCCCCCAGGCCCGTACTCCGAGACTGGCGAAGCTTTTCATCCATGCGCCGGAAGGTGGCGAGCGCCTGCCCCACGATCTGGTCCATGTTGTAGTAGCGGTAGGTCGCCAACCGGCCGACGAACGTCACATCGTCGGTGGCGTCGGCGAGCGCCTCGTAACGCTTGAACAGTTCCTGATTCTCCGCGCGCGGGATCGGGTAGTAGGGGTCACCCTCGGCAGACGGATATTCGTAGGTGATCGTGGTCCGTGGATGCTCCTGCCCCGTCAGGTGCTTGTATTCGCTGATCCGGGTGTAAGGCACATCGGGCGACGGGTAGTTCACCACAGCGATCGGCTGGTGCTGAGCTTCATCCAGCGTCTGGTGATCGAACTTCAGGCTCCGGTATGGCAGCTTGCCGAAGCGGAAATCGAAATATTCGTCGATCGGGCCCGTGTAGATTACGTGATCGGCAATCTCGAACGCTCGATCCTTGAGCTCCGCGAAATCGACGCCGGTGCGCACCTCGATCAGCGGGTGGTCGAGCATGTTCTCGAACATCGCCGTATAGCCATTGAGCGGCATGGCCTGGAACTTGTCGCCGAAATAGCGATCATCGGTGTTCGTGCGCGTCGGGATCCTCGAGGTCACCTGCTTGTCCAGCTCGGACGGGTCGAGGCCCCACTGCTTGCGCGTATAGCCCTGGAAGAAGAGCTCGTAGAGCTCACGTCCCACCGCGTTGATAACCACGTCCTCGGACGTTCTGATGTCTTCGACAGGTTCGGCGCGCGAGGCGAGATAATCCGCGGCTTCCTCATCGGTCTGCAGGTTCAGCCCGAACAGCTTGTTCAACGTCGTCCGGTTGATCGGGATCGGCACCAGCTTGTCGCGCACCACTGCTCGGACGCGGTGCTCGTACGGCCGCCATTCCGTGAACTGCGACAGATAATCGACGACCTGATCGCTGTTCGTGTGGAAGATGTGCGGCCCGTATTTGTGGTACAGGATGCCATCCTCGTTGGGCTCGTCGTAAGCGTTGCCGCCGACGTGCGGTCGCCGATCGATCAGCAGAACACGTGCTCCGTGCTGGCTTGCGAGCCGCTCAGCAAGAACGGAGCCGGCAAAACCGGCTCCAACGATCAGATAGTCATAGCGCCCGTTGGCGCGCTCGATCGCGTTCATTCGGCGGCCACCAGAAGTGCGGAGGCTTCCGATCCGGTACGCTCACCAAGTCTTTCGGAAATCAACGCTTCCATTCGGGCCTGGGTGGTGCTCCAGCTCATCGCCGAAAGCAGAACGTCCGCTTCCGCAAGCCACTCACCGTTCTTCGGCAGCTTCAGCATCCGCTCGCATTCCGCGACGAACGTCTCCGCGTCTGCCGCGATACCGACACCCTCCAAGTGGCCGTAGTGACGGACCACGTCGCGGATCGGCGTCGATACGACGGGCTTACCTCCGGCAAGATATTCCGGAGTTTTGGTCGGCGAGATGAATTGCGTCGATTCATTCATGGCGAACGGCATCAACGCGACATCCCAGCCCGACAGATAGGTCGGAAGCTGCTCGTACTTCTTGCCGCCGAGATAGTGGATATTCGGCCGCTTCGGCAGGTCGTCGTCCGAGATCTTCACGACCGGACCAATCATCACAAACGACCAGTCGGGGCGAAGGTCGGCAATCTGGCCGAGAAGCTCGGTGTCGAAGCGCTCATCAATCACGCCGTAGAAGCCGAGCCGAGGCCTGCGGATGTCCGCCTGATCCTGAGGTTCGGCGAGCGTGTTGCGGGCCTTCTCGAAATGCTTGCGGTCGACCGACGACGGAAACAGGTGAACGCTGTCGTGCCGGTTCTTCTTCGCTTCGTAGAGGCTCGATCCGCCGGTGAAGACCAGGTCGGCGCGGTCGATCAGTTCCTGCTCAAGCTGGAGAAGCTTGGGCGGAGCGAAGCGGAACTTGGACAACTCGTCCATCGCATCGAACACGGTGACGCTGACGTCGAGATGCCGCGAGAACGGGAGCATCATCGGCGTGTAGTACCAGGCGATGAGAGGGCGGCTGAGGCCGGAAGAATAGGCATCCAGAAGCCGCTTCAACGCGGCCTCCCTGGCGTCCTCACTCATCCCGGCGGGGAGATGCGGCGTGACGATCCGCACATTGGGATAATCATCGGCCGAACGGACTTTCAGCAAGGCGGTATCGCCATGGCCGAGCTCCATCGGCTCTTCCCAGAAGATCACCGTCATCGACTCGGCGAAGCGGCTCATCAGATGCTGCGGCCGCTGAAATACGAAATCCCACCGCAAGTGCGAAAAACACAGCAATGTAGGCTTGTCTGAATCCGGCACCGAGGGCTCGGCCGTCGACTCAACTGGAACCCCGACGCTCGTAAGCATTTCGCTTCACACTCCTCTGCTTATTGGAAACCCAATTGCTCAACGGGCCGAAGGCGATTGCGGTTCCGTAACACTGATTTGTGTCAACAAATGGCACCTTGTTGCGCTGCAATATGTTCCGTCGGCGCAACGAATGCAAATTCATGCCGCGGACAGCCATAATCTATACGGACTACTCCTTAGCCGCTGATCTTTGGGCCGGCCGGAGAGATATGAGCCGTAAGTTTGTCAGACTTGGTATCGCAGCCGTGTCGGCTTTTGGTTGCGCTGCAGCGGGTGCGAACGCCCAATCCCCCTCGACGGCGCCCGACTATTCCAAACCGGCGACTTGGCTCTGCCTTCCCGGTCGAAGCGACGTCTGTTCAAGCGCCTTGCCGACCACGTCGCTCAGCGCGAACGGTTACGGATCGAACGGCCCCAGCGCGGTTGCAAAGAATCCGCCCGTCGACTGCTTCTACGTCTATCCGACCGTTTCGCGCGACGATTCGCCCAACAGCGATCTTTCGGCCGACGAGGAAATCGGAATCACCCAGAGCCAGTTCGCTCGCTTCGCCTCGGTCTGCCGGAGCTATGCTCCGATTTACCGGCAAATGACGGTGAGCTCGATCGCGGCCTATGTGATTGGAAGCGATCTCCATCAGTCGGCCGAGCTTGCCTACTCGGACGTGCTGGCGGCGTGGCGGACCTATCTCTCAAAATATAACCAGGGACGGCCGTTCGTCCTCATCGGTCACAGCCAGGGATCATTGATGCTTCAGCAGCTGATCGCGCGCGAGATCGACGGCAAGCCGATCGCCAGGCGCATGCTGCGGGCGATCATCCCCGGCTACGATGTCCTGGTTCCGCAGGGAAGGCTGGTCGGCGGTACGTTCAAATCGATCCCGCTTTGCTCATCGGATGGTGAAATTGGCTGCGTAATGGCCTGGACCAGCTACCGCGAAAGCAGCGTTCCGCCCGAAGGCGCGATGTTCGGCTGGGCGAACCAGCCGGGAATGACTGTCGGCTGCACTAATCCCGCGCGTCCGGGTTCCACATCGTGGCAGCCGCTCGACAGCTATTGGTACACGCACTCGGCCGCCGACTTGCCCGGCGGACCCATTCAATGGTCCACTCAAGGATCGCCGGCGACCCCCTATGTCAGGACCGAAGGACTGGTGTCGGCGCGCTGCATCAACAGCGGTCAGCGTGGCTATCTCTCGATCCGCACCAATTATCGCTCCGGTGACAAATGGACGGACCGGATCGGCGGCGAAGTTGGGGTGTTCGGCTTCTTCCTCCCCGGTTGGGGAATGCATCTCGCGGACATCGAGGAGGCGCAGGGGGACCTGATTCGCGAGATCCGGGAGCTGGAGAGCAGGCGCTGAGGTTTGACCCTGCGACTCCGCGCTCGCTAGAGGACCAGTCAATGAGTGCATCGGATCTCGATCGGCCTTATCGCGGCGGCTTCGTCGGCGGCGAGCATCACTTCGCGCTCACCGTCTATTATGAAGACACCGACGCCGCGGGAATCGTCTACTACGCCAATTATCTCAAGTTCATGGAGCGGGCCCGCTCCGACATGCTTCGCGCCGCCGGAATCGATCAGCGGGCGGAAATCGAGAGGAGCGGGAGTGTCTATGCGGTCGCCGACGTGGCGATCCGTTACCGGCAGCCCGCGCGGCTTGGCGACGAGCTAGTAATCCTCAGCACGGTGGAGACAGTGCGAGCCGCATCGGTGGTGATTCAGCAGCGAGTCATGCGGGGCACGGAAGAGATTACGAATGCGCGAGTTACAGTGGCCTTCCTTTCTTCCGACCTTCGTCCGCAGCGCCAGCCGCGAGAGTGGGTCGAGCGGATCAGCGCCTTTACCGAAGAGCGGAACGATGAAGCTTAGGCTCTTTCTAGTCGCAGGTGCGGCCCTGGCTTCGGCCGCGCAGGCGCAGACCGTATCGCCGCCCAACCCCGATTCCGCAGGCGCGACCGTGATCGCAATCCCGGTGCTCGCTACTTCCAGAAACGTCGAGACGCCCTCCGGCAGCACTTGGGCCGTAGCCAATCAGATGACCGACGTGATCGCAGGCGATCTGCGGAACACCACCAAGTTCGTTGTGGCGGATGTGAAAAGCCAGCGGATCCCGTCATTCCCGGAGGTCACCGCGCCAACCTATTCGGAGTGGAGCGGAGTCGGAGCCAGGGCGCTGCTGACCGGTTTCGTGGAGGCGCGTCCGGATGGCCGCCTGATGATCGGCTGTTACGTCTACGATGTGCGCCAGCAGCACGAGCTCGCCCGCGCGGGGTTCCTGGTGGCGCCGGCCGACTGGCGCCGAGCGGCGCACAAGTGCGCGGACGTCGCTTACTCCGGAGTCACTGGAAGCGGCGCCATGTTCGACAGCAGGGTGGCTTATGTCGCACAGAGCGGACCCGCTTCCGCGCCGGTGAAACGGATCGCGGTGATGGATCTCGATGGCTCGAACCTGACCTATGTTACCACCGGAGCAAGCGTTGCGATCACTCCGCGCTGGTCCCCGAAGACTCGGCGGCTCGCCTACACCAGCTTCGAAGGGAACGAACCACACGTGGTTGTCGTCGACCTGGCGAGCGGCAAGGAGCAGCCTTTGCTTCCGGGCGGGACGAGCTTTGCTCCGGCCTTCGCTCCCGACGGGCAGAGCCTCGCGCTATCGGTGAGCGTCAACGGCAATACCGATATCTACGCCGTGAACTCCGACGGCGGCGGCTTGCATCGGCTTACGACGTCGCCGGCGATCGACACCGAAGCGGAATTCTCACCCGACGGAAGGCAGATTGTCTTTTCGAGCGACCGGTCCGGATCGCAGCAGTTATACGTGATGGATGCCGACGGCACCGGCCAGCGCCGGATCAGCTTCGGTCCCGGAGAATATGGCGCTCCCACCTGGAGCAAGGACGGCAAGCGAATCGCCTTCACCAATATCAACGGCGGATCGATGCGGATCGGCATGATGAGTGTCGACGGCGGTGATCAGGCGCTGCTGACCTCCGGGCCTTACGACAGTCAGCCGACGTGGGGCCCGAGTAGCGACCATGTGATGTTCGAGCGCAAGAACTTCGCCACCGGGCACACCTCGCTGTTCATCACTGCGGTAGATCGCCCCGATTCACATCCCGTTGCGACCCCGCAGGATGGCTCGGATCCTTCGTGGATCGGAAGGGAGCAGTAAGATGCGAAGGTCTCTACTGATCGCCCTGACGATAGCTTCCTTGAGCGGAGGGAGTGCCGCCGATGCGCAGGTCTGGCCGCTTCGGCGCTATGGTTCGGCGCCAACCAAGGGCTCCTTGGCAGTTCCGGCAAACCCGCAGGCGAGTCTGGTTGCGGCGACGGGTGGCGATACCATCTATTTCACGCGGCGCGGGATCACGCTCAATCCGAATGTCATTCCGACACTCTCGGCGCAGGCGCGGTGGCTGATCGCCAACCCGACGATGACGGCGCGAATCGAAGGCTATTCGGATCAGCAGGATACCCGGTCGTACGCCGTGGCGATCGGGGAGGAGAGGGCGGCGGCGGTTCGCGATTTCCTGGTGCTGCACGGGGTAGCACCAGACCGGCTTAAGGTGGTCAGCTGGGGTAAGGAGCACCCGGGGGCCGCGCCGCCGGGCGCTACGGCAGGGACTGTTGGTGCGCGCGTGGTGACCGTGGTCAGTGACTCAGGCGGCCCACCGCTGCTGGGTCGTCGATAGCCAGGCACGGGCTTGGCGCTGCGCTTCGGCGATTTCGCGGGCGCTCATTTCGATGGAGATTTCGGCTCGGCACTGCTGGCCCTGGGTCGACCCGGAAAGCGCCGCAAGATTGAACCATTTATGGGCTTCGACGAGGTCCACGGGAACTCCGCCGCGACCGGTGGAGTAATCGATCCCGAGTTCCAGCAGCGCGTCGACGTCGCCGCGCTCAGCGTCCGCGATCCGGCTGCGGATCAGGAATTCCTGCGCCTTCTGACTGATTGCCATGTCCATTCCCCTTGTTGCCTTGCGCTGAATTCAGCAGCGGAATGCGAAGAAATGGTTAACGCGTCAGTTATCTTGTTTTTGGCGGCTCCACGGGAAGGTTGTCGATAAGGCGAATCCCGCCGATCGTAGCCGCCGCGATCAGCCTCATCCGGCCGGCCATAGTGTCCAGCGGTTCGAGCGTCGCAGAGTCCACCAGCGCCACATAATCGACGATAGAAAAGCCGGCGTCGTAGAGAGCGTGGCGTGCTTGCTCCAACGCCTGATCCACCGCTTCTCCTTCGGCTATTCGGGCGGCGGTGCGCTCCAACACCCGTGGAAGCATCGTCGCTCGGGCGCGGTCTTCCTTGCTGAGGTACGCGTTGCGTGAGGAGAGGGCGAGGCCATCGGAATCGCGCACGATCGGCACTCCGACGATCTCCACGTCGATGTTGAGATCGAGCACCATTCGGCGGATCACCGCCAGCTGCTGCAAATCTTTCTCTCCGAAGACTGCGACTTCCGGGCGCACGGCATTGAAGAGCTTGGCGACGACCGTGGCGACTCCACCGAAATGCCTGGGCCGAGCTTCGCCCTCCCAGCGGCTGGCGAGCGCACCGACGATGATCTTCGTTTCGAAACCCGGCGGATACATCTGCTCCGCGGTCGGCATCCACAGCAGGTCGCATCCTGCTTCCTCCAGCGCGCGAGCATCCTCCTCCTCGCGGCGCGGATAGCGGCCAAGATCCTCATTCGCTCCGAACTGGAGCGGATTGATAAAAATCGTGGCGACCAGGCTGTCGGCTTGCCGCTTCGCCTCCTCGATCAGCGCCAGATGCCCGGCGTGAAGCGCACCCATTGTCGGGACGAGCGCGATTCGCTGCCCGCCGGCTCGGAGAGCGAACAGCGAACTTTTCAGCTGGCCGATGTCACGGATCGTTTGCACCGCGGATTCGCCTCCGGTAAGTTGCTGTCGGGGCCGCGCTTCTCGGCGCGGCGGGGTTTTGGATCAAGAGCGTAGCCGGGGGTTTTCAGGCATGGGCCAGCCACATTTCATCGTCTTCGCCAACGAAAAGGGCGGCACCGGCAAGTCGACGACTGCGGTGCACACGGCGGTGGCGCTGGCGGCGAGCGGCCATCGAGTCGGAGCGCTCGATCTCGACAGCCGCCAGCGGACGACGACCCGCTACCTCGAAAACCGCGACGCGACGATGCGGCGGCTGGACACTGCATTGCCGCAGGCTCGGTACGAAGTGCTTGAAGAAGGCGGTTCGCTTGACGAAGCGATCGACCGTCTTTGCGCTGAAGCCGACGTGATCGTCATCGATACGCCCGGCCGCGACGATCCGGTCGCGCGGGCTGCGATCCTGAAGGCAGACACCCTCGTCACCCCAATGAACGACAGCTTCGTCGATCTGGACCTGATCGGACAGGTCCACCCCGAAAATTTCAAGGTGACGAAGCCGAGCTTCTATGCCGAGCTGATCTGGAACAGCCGTACCCAGCGCGCGAAGGTGACCGGCAAGACGGTCGATTGGGTGGTGCTACGCAATCGCCTGCAGCATATCGAATCGCACAATCTTCGCCGCGTCGGCGCCGCGCTGGATGAGCTGGCGAAGCGGGTTGGCTTCCGGGTCATCCCGGGGCTGGGCGAGCGCGTGATCTACCGCGAGCTGTTCCCGAAGGGCCTGACGCTTCTCGACCTCAAGCACCTGGGTGAGGTCGGCATTGGCCACGTCGCTGCCCGGCAGGAGCTTCGCGAGATGATCGCGGGGCTCGATATTCCGGCCGCCGATGCCGAACAGAAGATTGCTGCTGCGGGATGAGCCGCGACCCCCGGATCGACGATTATATCGCCAAGGCGCAGCCGTTCGCCCAGGAGATACTGAGCCATGTCCGTGACCGCGTTCACGCCGTGCTCCCGGAGGTTCAGGAAGACATCAAATGGCGAATGCCGGCCTACCTGGTTGGCGGCAAGCTCGTCCTAATCACCGCGGCGTTCAAAGAGCATACGGCACTCAATTTCTGGCGGGGTCAGGAGCTGGAATCGACGCACGACTCCGTTGGCGCGATGGGCCAGTTCGGCCGGATTACGTCCGTTGACAAACTTCCTTCGGATGCGGAGCTCGATCGTCTGATCCGTGAAGCGGCGCAGCTCGCCAAAAGTGCGTCCGCATTGCGCAAACCGAAGAGCGACCCCAAACCGCCACCGGAGATGCACCCGGAATTTGCCGCTGCCTTGGAGAGGGTGCCGACAGCCAGGGCCGTGTTCGATGGCTTCTCGCCATCCGCGCAGCGCGAATACCTCGAATGGATCGCCGAGGCGAAGCAGGACGCGACGCGCCAAAAGCGAATTGCGACGGCGATCGAATGGATCGGCGAGGGCAAGCGCCGCAACTGGAAATACGAGTAAAGGCTATCGCTTTCCCACGTGCTTGGCGGTCCGATCGCGAATGCACGTATATCCCAGGTCCAGATGCCACTTACCGGCGGCTGCAGCGCTCTCGGGATCAAATTCGGCCTTGTCCGCTGGTGTTCGCGGATCATCAAAATGCAACGGTCGAGCGGCAGGCGTCCCGAACACTTCGTCAACGTCGAAACCCTCGCCGCACTGGCCGTAGAGAACGTAACCGCCGGTCATCCAGTAACTCGCATAAGCCTGCCACGGCTGTAATTCTCCAGCTTCGGTTCTGACTTGAAATGTGACGGGATGATCGCCCGGCCCATAATCGACATGCATATGAACCGTGTAGGCGTTGACATGCCTGTCCGGCTTATACTTTGAATAATTCGGAAGCGGTCTCTGCTTACTACAAACGCCGATTGGCCTGACCCGCCTGACGTCTTGATACACGGCGAGAGAAAAATACCCAGTTCCCGCATCGCCCAGTTTCCCGGTCGATTCGACCCGGCAGCCTCTTAAGATTTCGAGCGACTTCGATTTGTTGTTGAGTTGCACCAATTGAAGTGAACCCTGGCCGCATTTTGGCTTGTCGAGTCTAAGCTCAAACCATTGGCGAATTCCGTCATGATAGATGAGCTTGCCCTTTAGCGATTGAGTACCGGAGGAAATATCCGGTCCCGCCGGGTTCATGCGCGGGCATTCTTGAGCAGAGGCTCGACTGGGCACGCAGACGAGGACTAGGAGAGCCATCAGACCGCAGGCGAAAAGGGTGATCTTGCGGTGCATCTCACCGTTCCTTGACGTACCGGCCAGGAGCATCCTCGACCGGCTTGAGCTTGCCCTTGCCGGGAATGCGAGGCCCGTCGGCCTTCACGGTCTTTGGCGCTTGCGCCTTCAGCCAATCCAGCCAATCCGGCCACCAGCTGCCCTTGTGCTCGCTCGCGCCCTCGATGAAGGATTCGATAGTCCCGCACGGCTCATCGTTGGTCCAATAACAATATTTGTTCGCTGCCGGTGGGTTCACCACCCCGGCGATATGGCCTGAGCCGGCAAGCACGAACCGCTTGGGCCCGGCAAAATGGTCCATGATCTTCCACACGCTCTCCGGCGGAGCGATATGGTCCTCACGGCCGGCCTGGACATACGACGGCGTCTTCACGCGGCCGATGTCGATTGGGGTGCCAGCGACCGAAAGCGCGCCGGGTTCAACCAGCTTGTTGGCCTCGTAGAGGTCGGCGATGTACGCCCGGTGCCACACCCCCGGCAGGTTGGTGGTGTCGGAATTCCAGTGGAGCAGGTCGAACGGCGGCGGCTCCTCCCCCAGCAGGTAATTGTTGACCACGTAATTCCAGATGAGGTCGCGGCCCCGTAGCAGGTTGAACGTCGCCGCCATGTAGCGGCCGTCGAGATAGCCTTTCTCGGCACTGAGCCGCTCCAGTAGCCCCTGGATCTCCGGCCCGGTGAAAAGCTTCAAATCGCCAGCAAGAGTGAAGTCCACCTGTGCCGTCAGGAAGGTGGCGGACCTGACCTTCTTCGCCTGCTTCTTCGCGTCGAGATAAGCTAACGTCGCCGCAAGCGTGGTGCCGGCGACGCAGTAGCCGATGGCGTGCACGCCATCGAGGCCGAGCACATCGCGCACGGCATCAACCGCATCGACTTGTCCCTTGAGGACATAATCGTCGAGGGTCGCATCGGCGATGCTCTCGTCGGCCGATTTCCAGCTGACCATGAACAGCGTCACGCCATTGTCCACGCACCATTTGACGAAGCTTTTTTCGGGCGTGAGGTCGAGAATGTAATAGCGGTTGATCCACGGCGGGAAGACCACGACCGGGGTTTCCAGCACCTCCTCAGTGGTCGGCGTGTACTGGATCAGCTGGTAGAGCGGCGTCTCCTTGATCACCTTCCCCGGAGTGGTGGCGAGATTCCTGCCGACTTCGAAGACGCCCGGCTTCGTCTGGGTCAGCTGTCCTGCCGCAATGTCTTTCAGCATGTTGGCGAGACCCTTGAGCAGGTTCTCGCCCCGTGTCTCGATAGTCTTCTTCAGTACCTGAGGGTTGGTGAGTGCGAAGTTCGACGGGCTCATCGCATCGACGAAGCTCCTGGTCGCGAACTTCACTTTTGAACGGGCTTCCTCGTCCAGCCCCTCGATCTGGTCCACGGTCCCGAGCAACTTGTCGGAAAGCGCAAGGTAGGTCTGGCGGATCTGGTCGAAAAGCGGATTCTCGCGCCATTCGGGTGCGGAGAAACGGCGGTCCTTCTTCTCCGCCGCCTTGCCGGTATCCAGCCCCAGCATGTTGCTCCAGGCTTCGAGGCCTTTCGCCCAGGCTTCCGCGCCGGCGCTGACGAGCGCCGCAGGCTCGGCGGCCCCTTGATCGAAATTGAACGCAGGCAAAGTCCACGCGGCGAAGGGCTGTCCCTTCTTCAGATTGTCGGCCCAGGCGTCCATCAGCATCTGCTGGGCGCGGCCCATTACCCAGGTCCAATGCTGCCAATCTTCGAGCGTTGGAATCCGGGTTTCAATGTTGTCTGCCATCCGCTGTATGTAATCGGTCGAGACCATGAACCCAACCGCGCTCGTCCTGCTCGATTATTTCGGAATCGCGGTGTTCGCGATTTCGGGCGCTTTGCTGGCGGCCGAAAAGAGGCAGACGTTCGTGACCTTCGCCTTTTTCGCGGTCATGACGGGAGTCGGCGGCGGCACTTTGCGCGATCTGTTGATCGGCGCGCCGGTGTTCTGGGTTCACACCAATGCGACGCTGCTGATCTGCATCGCTGCGGCACTGCTAGTCTGGATTTCAAACCGCCGCTGGTTCGCGGGAAAAGCGCTTCTCTGGTTCGACGCCGCTGGTTTGGCAGCCTACGCGACCTATGGTGCGGCCAAGGCTCTCGGCTTTGGGGTCGCACCCGTTCCGGCATTCGGAATGGGCGTTCTAAGCGCTTGTGCGGGCGGGATCATCCGCGACGTGCTGGCCGGCGAGCCGTCGATCCTGATGCGGCCCGAGCTTTACGTAACCGCGGCGGCGCTGGCATCGGGCCTGTTCGTCGGATTCACGTTTGCAGGTCTGGCAGCGGTGCCAGCCGCGGCTATCTCGATCCTTGCCGGTTTCGCATTGCGCGGTGCCGCGATCGTCCGCGGCTGGTCTTTACCGGCTTACGAAGACTGAACTCTTCACCGGGGCTCACTCGGCGGCGAGTAAAGTCTCCGCTCCGCCCAGGTCTACGGACACCAGCCGGCTGACGCCCTTTTCGATCATCGTCACACCATAGAGCCGATGCATCCGGCTCATCGTCACCGCATTGTGCGTAACGATCAGGTAGCGGGTGTCGGTCTCCTGAGTCATACGGTCGAGGAGCTCGCAGAAGCGTTCGACATTGGCGTCGTCGAGCGGCGCATCGACCTCGTCGAGAACGCAGATCGGCGCGGGGTTCGTGAGGAAGAGGCCGCAGATCAGCGCAATCGCGGTCAAGGCCTGCTCGCCGCCCGAGAGCAGAGTCAGCGACTGCAGCCTTTTACCCGGCGGCTGCGCCATGATCTCGAGTCCTGCCTCGAGCGGATCGTCGCTCTCGACCAGTTCCAGATGCGCCTGACCACCTTCGAAGAGCGTGGTGAACAGGCTCTGGAAATGCTCGTTCACCTTCTCGAACGCATCGAGAAGCCGCACCCGCCCTTCGCGGTTGAGGCTTCCGATCGAGCCCCTCAGCCGGTGGATCGCTTCCTTCAATTCCTCGGCGTCTGCAGCGCCGCGTTCCCTGTCTGCATCGATCTCGGCCAGCTCCTGCTCGGCAACGAGGTTGACCGGGCCGAGCCGATCCCGGTCGGCGGTCAGTTTCTCCAGCAGCGCCGACTCCGCTTCGGAGTCGGAGACCTCGGCCGGATCGAAGGCCATTTTTTCCGGGAGCCGCTGCGGAACGCATTCGAACCGCTCCAGGCAGATGCGCGCATATTCCGCCTGCCGCGACTCCTGTGCTTCCGCCCGCGCCTGCGCTCCGGCGCGCTTCTCGCGAGCGGACGCCGAGGCTTCGGACGCGTTGCTCGCCTCAGTCACGATCGTTGCAAGCGCTCGTTCCGCTTCACGCTCCGCATCGACTGCCGCCGAAATCGCGGCGTCGCTTCCGGCGCTGTGCTGCTCAAGCGAGCGGATTTTGGCGTCGAGCGGTTCCGGCTCCTTCTCCAACTCCAGCCGCTCCTGTTGGAGTTGTTCGAGCCGCTGCCCGGCCTCGGCGATCCGCTTCTCGGCGTCACTCAGGCGCCGCCGCCATTCGGCATCCTCGCGCCCCGCAGCGGAGTGACGCTCGCGCGCCGCCGAAGTCTCGCGCGCCGAGGTCGCCGCCTCCGCCCGCTTTTCGGCAACAGCGGTGCCGGCCCCGGTTGCGCGCCCGCGGGACTGCTCGACCTCGCTCTCCAGCGTCTCCGGGTTTGGAAGTGCTGCCAAGGCGGTCTCGGCCAGCGCAACCGCATCCGTTGCCGCCGAGATAACGGGTTCGAGATCGGATAGCCGCTCCTGGAGTGACGAGCGCTGCGCCTGAAGCCGATCGAGCGCGGCGCTTGCCTGATCGCCTGCTCGTTCGGCTTCGCGGATTTCGCGTTCGGCCGTCGCGGTGTCGGCGCGCGCTTTCTCCGCCTCCTGCCGAAGCAGGTCGACATTGGCTGCGGCCTCGGTGCGAGCTTGCTCGGCTGCGGTTACCCTCTCCTCAAGCTCCGGCAGCTGGCGCGAGAGCTCGCTCAACCGATTGGCGCGGATCAGCCGCTCGGCGGCGGCGGCGCCTGCGCCTTCGGCAACGAACCCGTCCCAGCGCCGCATCCGGCCGGAGCGGGTGACCAGCCGTTGCCCCACCGCAAGTGGCTGGCCCGTATCCTCCTTGACGACCCCAACCTGCCGAAGCCGGCGAAGCAACTCCGCGGGCGCGCGGACATGATCGGCGAGTGGCTCCAGGCCATGGGCCAGAGAGGGGTCCTCCGGCCGCGCCTCACTGCCTTCCCAGCGCCGCGCACCATTACCACCAACGTCGGCGTCCGAGTCCTCGCCCAGCGCCGCCGCGAGCGCCTGCTCATATCCCGCGTCGACGCTTAGCTTCGACAGGACCGAGCTTCCGCCGCCCTGCATGGCACGGGCCAGCGCCTGCTGCTCGGCTTTGATCGCAGCCAGTGCGGCGCGGGCGGATGCCAAGGCGCTTTCTGCCTCGTCGCGGCGTTCGGCGGCCGATCCGCGCCCTTCCTCGGCTGCCGTCAGGCGGCTTTCGGCATCGGTTCGGACCTGCTGCGCCGCTTTCACACGCTCCGCTGCGGCGTCTATTTGAGCCGAGTATTCCGAGCCGGAGCCAAGTGACTCAACATCCGCGCGAAGCTTCGCTCGTTCGCCTTCGATCCGCGCAAGGTGCGAACGCGCCGATTCGAGCGCTGCTTCGGCAACGCGCCGTTCCGCCCGCATCGCTGCCTGCCGCGCGAGGAGGTCGGCAAGCGCTGCCTCGGCGTCGCGCGACTGGCTTTCGAGCTGGCTGAGTTCGCCTGCGAGACGCGAGGCGTGCCCCTCGCTATCCGCCAGCCTTTGTTCGATCGCCTCGCGTTCAAGCTGAAGCATCTCGATCGCCGCCTCGGCGTCTGCTTTCAGCGCCCGCTCACGCTCGATCTCCGTCGACGTGGAAAGTTCGAGCCGCTCCAGCTCTAGCAATCGTCGCGCGACCGTGTCGCGGCGGGCGCGGGCGGTGGCGAGGCTGTGAGCGATTTCACTTCCACGCTCGCGCGCTTCTTGGACGGCTCGACGGCGCTCGGCGAGCACCGCCTCCGCCTGGCGCTGAGCGGTGCGCGCATCCTCGACCTGCTGCTGAAGCCGCGCGACCTCCTGCTCGGCGGCCGCGGCTTCCTTTCGGGCTTCATCGGCCGCCGTCTGGGCCTCGGCCCAGCGCGCATGCACCAGCCGCGCCTCGACTGAGCGGATCCGCTCGGTCAGCTGGCGGTACCGTTCCGCTGCCCGTGCCTGCCTTCGAAGCGCCGTTGCTCTTGCCTCCTGCTCGGTCAGCAGATCGGCGAGGCGCGCGAGATTGGCCTCGGCTGCCCGGAGTTTCTGCTCGGCGTCCTTGCGCCGTGCGTGAAGCCCCGAGATCCCGGCCGCTTCCTCAAGCAGCAGGCGCCGCTCGGTCGGCTTGGCGGCGATGATCGCGCTGATCTTGCCCTGGCTGACCAGCGCAGGCGAATGGGCGCCGGTCGCGGCATCGGCAAACAGCAGCGCCACATCCTTTGCCCGAACGTCGCGGCCGTCGATCCGGTAGGCGGACCCGGCGCCGCGCTCGATGCGGCGCGAGACTTCGCTCTCCCCAGCAGGATTGTTCTCGGCTGCCTCGCGTTCGAGCAGGATCGAGACTTCGGCAAAATCACGGGCCGGGCGCATCGCCGTCCCGGCGAAGATCACGTCCTCCATGCCTTCGCCGCGAAGCGACTTCGGGCTGCCTTCGCCCATCACCCAACGGATGGCCTCAAGGAGGTTCGATTTGCCGCAACCGTTCGGGCCGACCACACCGGTCAGCCCAGGCTCGACTCGCAATTCCGTCGGCTCGACGAAGCTCTTGAATCCGCTGAGCTTCAGCCGCCGAATCTTCACCGATGCGATTCCCCGTTACGCATTCACCCTCCCAGAGCCTTTTTGAGTTCGGGCTCCAGTTCCTCCCAGGTTGCGGCATCGTTGACCTTGCCGTCGATCAGGAACGTCGGGGTGTGATTCACGCCCGAAGCCTCGGCAGCCTTGGTCATGTCGAGCAGCTTCTGAAGCCCCGCGGGATCGGCGAGGCACTGCTTCGCCTTCGCTGCGCCGACTCCAAACCGCGCCGCGATCTGTCCCATCCCGGCAATCTCGGCGTAGCGAACGATCTGCTGCTGGGTGGTCATCTTTGCGAGCGCCGCCTTGTCGGCATCGTTCATATCTTCGAGCTTCTTCTGCCACTGCGGCTGATTGGCATAGACGTAGCTCGACATCGCAAAGAAGTTCGCCGGTCCGGAGCAGCGAGCGAGAAGGCTGATCGAAATGTCCGGCCCGTTGATCAGCAGGTTGCGGAATTCATAGCTGACTCGGCCCGTGCGGACATATTTCTCGACCAGGGGAGCGAAGCCCGTTTCCTCAAAGTGTCGGCAATGGGGGCAGGCGAGCGACCCATATTCAATCAGCTTCACCGGCGCGTCCGGGTTCCCCATCCGGAAGCCGCCCTCCGGAGTGACCGCCACGGTTCGCGACCAGTCACGGACAGCAGCGGGCTTGGCGACCGGCCGCGCCGCTACTGCTGTCGCGGGCAGCAGCAGGGCCGCAGCGAGGCAGAGCGCTATTCTCATCCGTTCACGGCCGCATCGAGCTTCGGCTTCAGTGCGGCCCAGGTGCCGGTGTCCTGAAGGAATTTCCCGTTCAGGACGAACGAGGGCGTCCCTTTGAAATCGGGATAATCATTGTTCACGTCGCTCACGACCTGGACGAAATGATCGGTCATTTTCTGATCGGCGAGGCACTGTGCGCTCTTGGCGTGAGGGACGCCGCGCGCCGCCGCCCAATCGGGCAGTCCGGCCAGGTCCGCCATCGCGATCACCGGCTGATTGCCGGGCAGATTCTGCACTTGCGCGAGCTTGTCCTGCGGTGCGGATTCGATCTTCCCCATCCAGGTCTGCTGGTCCTTGTAGAGGGCCAGCGCCAGCGGGAAGAATGCCTTAGGGCCATTGCAGGTGGCGATCAGCTCGGCCGCGATGTCGACTGGACCGTGGATGGCGTAGGGGCGGAATTCCCAGCTGACCTTCCCCGACTTCACATAATTGTTCATCAGAGTCGGGACCCCTTCGTCGTCGAACTTCTTGCAGAAGGGGCAGCCGAGCGAAGCGATCTCGATCAGCTTCACCTTCGCGTTGGGATTACCCATCAAATATCCGTCGGTCGTCTGGTTGACGACGTCCGTCCAGCTTCCGCCCGGAGGAGGCGCGGCTTGCGTGATCGTGACTTTGCTATCCGCGGCCGCAGCGGCGGTGTTGCTCTGGCCGTTGCCCTTGTTGCAGCCAGCCAATGCGAGGACCGTCACAGCAGCGGTAAGAAAGTGAATGCGCTTCATTTATTCTCTGCCCTTTTTACACATTCGAATCTGCTCCCTTTGGCCGCCTTTATCCCCGATGAACAAGGGCCGCGTCGAGCGGAGGCTTTAGCGTGTCCCACGTCGTCGCATCTTCGGCCACCTTGCCGTTGATCAGGAAGGTCGGGGTGCCGGGGATGTCATATTTGTCCGTCCCGTCGGCATTCATCTGCACAAGGCGGTCCACTTCAGCCGTGTCGGTGAGGCACCGCGTGCTTTGTGCCGGCGGGATGCCGTGCGCCGCGCCCCATTGCTGCAGCCCAACCGCTCTTGCGCGGGCAAGGAATTGCTGCCCTTCCGGCAGGCCATCCAGCTGGTCGTCGAGCTTGGAGGGGAGGGCTTCCACCTTCGCGATCCAGCTCGGCTGGTCCTTGTAAAGCGCGTCGGTCAGCTGGAAGAAATCCTTCGGTCCACCACAGCGGGCGATCAGGGCGGCGGTGATGTCGTAGGGATCGCGCACATAGTTGCGGAATTCATAGCTGACCTTCCCCGGCCTCGCATAGCCGGCGATCAGGTTCGGGGTGCCATCGTCGTTAAACGCTTTGCAGTGCGGGCAGGTCAGCGAACCATATTCGACGAGGTGAATTGGAGCCGCTGGGTTACCCATGACGAAGCCACCCTGCGGAGTCGGGCTGACCTGTCGCGTCCAATCGCTCTTTTCCGCCGCTGTCGTCGTCGGGCCGCGTTGCGTCATGTGGGTCGAATGCGCCGCCTTCGAGTGACACCCGCTGGTGCTCATCGCGATTGCTGCGCCTGCCGCGACGTAAGCCATCGGCTTCATCTACAGCTTAACCGGGCTCGCCGGCAGGGGATCGTCGCCCGCTTCGACCGCCGGAGGTCCGGATGTCGCCGCAATCCGAGAGGCGAGCGATTCGAGGCACGCGCGGAGTTCAGGGTCGGCGATTTCCCGCAGTCCCTCGCCCAGATCCTTCGGCACGGGCCGCAGCTGCGGCCGTGGGGTTTCCTTCTTTTCCGGGAGGGGCGATCCTTGCTGAAACGCGACCTTTGCGACCGCCGGATAGCCGAAAAAGCGGTTCACACGCTCGATGATCAACGGCGAAAGGTGCTGCATCACCGGGGCGTGCGCTCCTTGCACAATCAAAGTTAGCACACCGCTGGATTTCTTCCCCGCTGGGAACCGGATCGATTCGGGCGAGGAGACCTTGGCGTAACGCTCGCCAACGATCTCGCCCCAGCGGCTGACGATCGAGGACTGGATGAAGCCGAAGCGGCGGAACGCGGCACCGCCGACATTGCCGACCAGTTCCCCGGCCGAGCGCGCGCGGCCCTGGCGGGGTGCCTCGGAGTTATTTTTGCCGCGTTGTGCCTTCACCATTTGGCCTTCAGCATGCCATAGCACCCTGATGCGCGCCAACGTCGCCGAGCGGCTGCTCCAACATTATGTGGATAACTTCCGGACACTCCCTTGGCGCTCGCCTCCAGGAGCGCCACAGCCCGATCCCTACCGCGTCTGGCTGAGCGAAGTGATGCTCCAGCAGACGACGGTTGCGGCTGTGGCCCCTCGATTTGAGCGGTTCATCCGCCGCTGGCCGACAGTGCAGGATCTGGCTGCCGCCGCGGATGAGGAGGTTCTCTCCGAATGGGCGGGGCTTGGCTACTATGCTCGCGCCAGAAACCTCATCGCCTGCGCTCGCGAAGTGGCCGCTCGTGGCAGCTTTCCGGATACTGAAAGCCAGCTTCGCAAGCTCCCCGGTGTGGGCGACTACACCGCGGCCGCAATCGCCGCGATCGCATTTGGACAGCGAGCGGTGGTGATCGACGCCAATGTCGAGCGGGTTGCGGCGCGGCTGAACGCGTTCAAACGGCCGACCAAGGCAGAATTGCGCGTTGCGGTCGATGCAATCACGCCTGCGGAACGTGCGGGCGATTTCGCTCAGGCGATGATGGATCTTGGAGCGACGATCTGCCGCCCCCGGCAACTGCTGTGCGGTGAGTGCCCGCTCCGCACCGACTGCAAGGCCTTCGCGAGCGGTGCGCCCGAAGGCTTCCCGGCGCCGAAGGTTCGGACGGTGAAGCCCGTGCGCTACGGTGTTGCTTACTGGATCGGACGAGACGGTGCTGTGTGGTTGGTTCGGCGTCCGGGACGCGGGCTGCTCGGCGGAATGGCGGCGCTTCCCGGGCCCGAATGGGGATCCGAGGCGGCTACGAGTTCGGCCGCCGGCCTCGCAACTGTGCGGCACGTGTTCACGCATTTCGAGCTGCGCCTCACCGTGGTCTCTGGCGGCGATCCGAACGGTGAAGGCTGGTGGCATCCCATTCAGTCGATGTCAGACGCCGGGCTTCCGACGCTCTACCGGCGCGCAGTCGACGCAGTCCTGGATGCTGAGCGGGAGCAGCGGCATGCCGCCTGACGCATTTTTTTCCGGCCCCGGACTCGACCGGGCCGATGCGCTGCGGTCTGATCCAGAGGCGATCGCCAGGCTGGCGAGCAGCGAGTCGGCTCGCTCCCTCGTCTGGCGTGACGGTCTGCCTGCCATCGGCGCCGATGGCCTGCTGGAATGGGGGCAGGCGGACGATCCGCAGCTGTTCCTCGGCTTCGAAGGCGATGCTCCTCGTTTCAGCGGAGTGCCCGAAAAGGTGGAGGGCGCCGCCCCGGCCTTCCAGATGATGGGGTCCTTGGCTGATGCGCAGGCTCCGCTGTTCGCCACCGCTGTCTCGCTTGGCCGCTGGCACGGAACGCATCCGCATTGCGCCCGCTGTGGTGCACGAACCGACATCATCCGTGGCGGCTGGTCGCGGCGATGCCCGGATTGTGAGGCCGAACATTTCCCGCGGGTCGACCCCGTCGTGATGATGCTGGTCGAGCACGGCGACACTGTCCTGCTTGGACGCCAGCCGCATTACCCGCCGCGCCGCTATTCGGCGCTGGCCGGGTTTCTCGAGGTTGGGGAGACGATTGAAGACGCGGTCCGGCGCGAGTTGCGCGAGGAATCGGGAATTGAGGTCGACGAGATTGAGTATGTGACGAGTCAGCCGTGGCCGTTTCCGTCATCGTTGATGATCGGCTGCACCGCCCGGGCACTGAGCACCGAACTCACCATCGATACCAAAGAGCTCGAGGATGCGCGTTGGTTCTCACGCGGTGATGTCCAGGCTGCGCTGGCCGGGCGCGAAGATGCTCCTTTCCAGGCGCCGCCTCGCTTCGCCATTGCGCGGACGCTTCTGGAACACTGGGCGGAGCGTCTTGAACAAGGCGAGACTGCCCCGTAAAGGATCGCGCGAATTCATTCACGGCGACCGCCGCAGGGGACTCAATGGACGATCGTTTTAACACCATCGCTGGCTGGGTGCTGTTTGCCGGAATCGTTGCGCTTGGCGGCTCCATTGTCGCTGGGGAAGCCTTCAAATCGGAGCGGCCGGAGAAGATGGGCTATCCGATCGCCGGTGTTGTCGAAACGGGCGCCGCCGAGGCCGAGAAGCCGATCGAATTTTACCTCGCCAGCGCCGATCCGACGAAGGGCGCACAGACATTCCAGAAGTGCCAGGCCTGCCACAATGCCGACAAGGGCGGTCCCAACCAGATCGGCCCGAACCTATGGGGAGTCATTGGCGCTCCAATCGGCCAGGGCAGGGGCTTCGCTTTCTCCGACGCGCTATCGAAGATTGGTGGTAATTGGGATTGGGACAAGCTCAGCAAGTGGCTGACCAGCCCGAAGGCCTTCGCTCCGGGCACGAAGATGACCTTCGCGGGTCTTAGCGATCCGCAGGAGCGGGCGAACGTGATCGCCTTCCTCAACAAGCAGAGCGACAGTCCGCTGCCGATGCCGGCGCCCCCCGCCGCGCCGAAGGGCAGCCCGACCGCAGGCGGTGGTGCGGGGCAACCCGCAGCTGCGGCGAATGGCGCTGTACCGGGCGAGAAGGCCGCAAAGCAGCCGGTCCCGACCGAGCAGCAGGCTGCCACTGCAAACAAGGTGGCCGGTCCAGCCGCTCCCAACGGTAAGTAGCACGAACCGTTCGTCCCGAGCGGCGTCGAGGGACGTCGGTCGGCAACGTGTCTCGACTACGCTCGACATGAACGGACAGGCTTTTCACTCCGGCGGCGCGGATTGTTGCCGCGCCGGTTCCGGATGCTCCTCATAGAATCTGGTCACATAATCCCAGGCTTCCTGGGCGTCCTCGCTCCAGTGGATAAGGTCCAGATCGTGCGGAGCGATCACGCCCTCCTCGACCATCGCCTCGAAATTCACGACCCGGTTCCAGTAATCGCGCCCGAATAGGAGGATCGGCAGCGGCCGGACCTTGCCGGTCTGAACGAGCGTCAGAAGCTCGAACATCTCATCGAACGTCCCGTAGCCGCCCGGGAAGACCGCGACGGCCCGCGCGCGGATCAGGAAGTGCATCTTGCGAAGTGCGAAATAGTGGAACTGGAAGCTCAGGTCCGGAGTGACGTAGCGGTTGGGAAGCTGCTCGTGCGGAAGCACGATGTTCAGCCCGATGCTCTCCTTGCCTTCGTCCCAGGCGCCTCGGTTTGCGCCCTCCATGATCGATGGCCCGCCGCCGGAGCAGACGACGAAATGCCGCATTCCGTCGCCGTTCGATTCGTGCCGGCTCGCCAGCCGCGCAAGCTCTCGCGCGACCTCATAATAGGGCGACTTGGCCTTCAGCCGCTCAGCGATCTTGCGCTGCTGGTCATTGGTCGCGGCCGCGATCAGGGCGTCGGCAACCGCAGGCTCGGGAATCCGCGCCGATCCGTAGAAGACAAAGGTCGAGGCGATCTTCGCTTCCTGAAGAAACAGCTCGGGCTTCAGCAGCTCCAGCTGGAAACGGACCGGGCGGAGGTCTTCCCGAAGCAGGAAATCCATATCCTGGAAGGCGAGCTTGTACGCGTCGCTTTCGGTCTGCGGGACGGACGGAACCTGCCGGGCGTTTTGCGCCTCAGTCTTCGAACTTGGAAAAATGCGCTTGGGGGGGATCGTGTCAGCCATATGGCCGCGGCTCTAGCGGAGGCTTATTACAAGCCCAAGTAGGTTGGGCAAGGCCAGCCGCGATCGGAGAGGATTCGACGGTCCGGACACGAAAGTTCACAAAGTTCATGAGCCTACGCGTGCGTGCACCCACGCCCGCGAACGCGCGGAAATTGATCGGCAATCCGGGTCGAGAATGAGAGCGACCGATCATTCGGCAGTCATTGCACGGCGCTGCCACTGTAGGACAGGGTTTGTTCAGCCGGTGAGTGCCCGCTTCGACCCATTGCGGAGGTGAGCTCTTCTGTTACGTTCCCATAACTGCTGGGGGCGCACGCAATGCATTTTCATCTTCCAAAGCCGCTCCATGGCTGGCGCGAGCTTTTCGGAGAGGTGGGGATCATCGTCATCGGCGTGCTGCTTGCGTTGACCGCAGAGCAAGTCGTTGAATGGGTGCATTGGCGCAATCAGGTCGCCGACGCGCGGCGGGCTTTGGACCGCGAAGTGGCTTATGACCTTGGAGCAGTCGAAAAGCGTCAGCAGGAGGCGCCTTGCATCAATCGCCGTTTGCGCGAGATTCAGATTCTTTTGACCGGAAGTCCCTCCAGCATTCGATCGGGCTCACGCGCGCCGCTCGGGCAGCCGCAACTGTGGCGGCCTCGAACCGATGTTTGGCAAGTCGCCGTCGCAGGCCAGGCAGTCGAGCACATGCCGCTGGCGACGCGACTGGGCTATGCCGGCCTATACGGCGGGTTTCAATGGTACGCCCAAAAGGCCGAAAACGAAACTGACGCCTGGAGCGTTCTAGCTGAGCTCGACGACCCGGGAGTTCTTGGGCCCGAGGACGTCGCGTCGGTACGACAGGCGCGTTCGCGCGCACAGGTCGCGGCCGACAAGATGGACGGCAACCTGCCGCGAATCATCGCTGAAGGCGCGAGGCTTGGGATTAAGCCTGCCCCCGTCGAAGAGACGCAGCTCACGGCCAATTCCTTGAGCGCTCTGTGCGCGCCACTCCGAAGCCCCGGCTGATGCATTTTCATCTTCCAAAGCCGCTCCACGGCTGGCGCGAGTTTCTCGGAGAGGTGGGGATTATCGTGATCGGCGTGCTGCTTGCGCTGACTGCGGAGCAGGTGGTGGAAACGCTGCACTGGCGAAGCGAGGTTGCGGAGGCTCGGTCCGCGCTAAGTGAGGATATGGCCCAGACCAATCGCGTTTTCGCCTATCGCGTTGCCGCGCACGACTGCGTGGAACGGCGCCTGGCGCGCGTTCAGCAGATTATCGAGCAAGCCGCCCAGCATCAGGCTCCGACAACGGTCGGAGACGTCTTTCCCGATATTGGGAACGCCCTGTTCAAGAACGCCTGGGAGACCAGCCAGGCCGCACAAATACTGGCGCATTTCGATCGCAAATCGCTGGGGCTCTATGGAGCTTATTATCTCCAAGTGGACAATGTTCACGACTTCATGATGCGCGAGGGCAACGATTGGGGCATTCTAAGAGTGCTCAATGGCAACCCGAACCGTTTGCGACCGAGCGATATTGCGAGCCTGCGCATCGCGCTGTCCCACGCATCATTTGAGAACGACATTATAGCCGGCATTTCACAGGATGAGCTCCAAACTTCCAGGCAATTGGGAGTGAGCCCACCCCGGTTCGATCAGGCCCGGCTCGCGACAGCTTGCCGCAGCTTTTAGCGCCAAGTGCCGACCATGTTCTCCGTCCCGCCAGCCGCTCGACCGGTTTCGCTGTTGCTGATCGGGCTGTCCTGACTGCCCCACCGGCAGACTGACCGGTGCACCGCAACCGCCTCCTTTTTTTGGGGCGGTTCTCTCAGTAAGGCCCCGGCGAATTGCCGACGTGCGCTTTCAATTCAAAGCAGACATTAACCGAAGCGCCTGGCAGGAAAAATACTCCCGCCTCTGCGAGAGTCTCCAAGATCATCCTAATCGGACCAGGATCTAAGGGTCTGTAAACTCACGGCGTTTAATGTGAACTTAACAGTGCCGGGGTGGTAAGTTGAGTTCATCTGCACAGACGGACAAGCGGCGGCATCTTCGCCGGAAGGTGCTTATCCCGGCACGCCTGAAGCAGGATGCCGGATGGTTCGACATCTGCATCCGCGACATCTCCGCGAAAGGCCTGTTGGTCCAGGGGGCATCGCCGCCGCGCCGCGGATCCTACGTGGAAATCCGCAGGGGCGCCCATGTCATCGTCGCCAAGGTGGCATGGGCCAAGGATCAGCAGTTCGGGCTGACGACACAGGATATCGTTCCGGTCGACGCTCTGATCCACCGCCCCGACGCAGCTGCGTTCGGACGCTCCCAGACTCCATCCAACGACGCCCAGCCGGAAAGACGGGCCGCACCCCGGGTCTCGAGCGAACAGGCGGCAGCGCGGAGCCGCCATATCTCGGCGATGATCCAATACGGCTTCGCGCTGATGTTCGCGCTCGCCTGCGCCGTCGCGCTCGTCGGGTTCGTCCAGGATTCGCTGCATCGAAGCCTCGGGACGGTGACAACGGCGCTGGCCGGAAAATGAGGAAGCGTTTGCGACTAATTAGGACAATGGAGCCTAGGGCCGGCGGGCGAACTCCCCCGCGGATCGCGGCACCAACGCCTGCCGCGGTCGTGGGGACGACGCACAAAGTGGGGACTCGGATCGGTGCTTAGATCTTCCTTTCTATCCTTGTTGGGGCGCGGGGGCGCCTCCCCGGGTTCTGCTTCTGAAGAAACTCCGCCCGCGCCCGACGCTCGGCGCTACGTGCGAACCGAAACCGCCATCCCCGCCGTGTTGCATCGCAACCAGGAGAACGCTCCTGTCGTGATCGGCAACATTTCTCCAGCCGGCGCGATGGTGGAGAGTTCGTTGCTGCCCTCCGAGGGGGATTCTGTGCATCTTGTGCGCGGCGAACTGTGCGCAGAGGGAAAGATCATCTGGCGCTCCGCCGATTGCTGCGGCCTGGAATTCTCGGGCGAAATCGATCCATCGAAGTGGCTCGCTCCGGCAGCGCATGCCGGGCAGGCGCGGGTGGACGAGATCCTTGCGATGCTCAAGGCCGGTGCCGAGCCCCCGCACCCTCCGGAAGCAGAAGCAGGCATCGAAAATTCGAATTCCTGCTCGCTCGAGGACGATCTCAGCCTGCTTCGCGCATTGTTGAAGAACCTCAAGGACGAACTGAGCGGGTCTTCAGAGACCATCGATCGTCACTCTTCGAAGCTTCCGCACCTCGATCAGGCAATGCAGGTCCTTTCCGACCCCAAGCTCGTTCGGCGCTCCCCGTACCAGCTGGTCGACGAGCTTGGCGGCGTCCTTCAGCTTCTCGTCGAACTGGAGGACGAGCTCGCCCACACAAAGGATACGGTCGCTCGTCACGGTTACAAATTGCAGCACCTCGACCTTGCAATGCAGATGCTGACCGAATTGGGGAGTGAGCTGATCACAGGCAGCGAAGACAGCCTGTCGGCCAGCCCGCGACTGCAGAATTTGCGGTCGGTTTGCGAGAATGCCCTCAAGCCGCCCGCGAAGAAGTCCAGCTAGCGGTCACGTTCTTCGGTTCACGCCCGCAGCGGCGCTCGGCGTCTAGTAAACCCGCGCCTTCGGCTTGATGTACTCGACTTCGTCAGTGAGCGTGAAGTCGTGCACCGGGCGGTAGTCGATCTTCACCTCGCCGCCCTTGCCGCCCCAGCCGTCGAACCAGGCGATGGTGTGCTTCATCCACTTCTTGTCGTCGCGCTTGGGATAATCCTCGTGCATGTGCGCGCCGCGGCTTTCCTTGCGGTTGGCGGCGCAGTGAAGAGTCACCACCGCCTGCGCGATCAGATTGTCGAGTTCCAGAGTCTCGACCAGATCGGTATTCCAGATCAGGCTTCGGTCGGTGACGGAGATGTCCGTCATCTTCTTGTAGACGGCATCGATCTTCTGCTCGCCCTCCGCCAGAGTCCGCTCGGTGCGGAACACGGCGGCATCCGCCTGCATCGTCCGCTGCATCTCCTCGCGAAGCTTTGCGGTCGGGCTGCTTCCATCGGCATAACGGAAGTGATCGAGCCGCTCGAGCGCGAGATCGGCGCTGTCCTTCGCCAGCGGCTGCTGGAGAGCGCCCGACTTCAGGATCGCACCCAGGCGCTGGCCGGCTGCGCGGCCGAACACCACAAGGTCGATTAGGCTGTTCGACCCCAGCCGGTTGGCGCCGTGGACGGAGACGCACGCCGCCTCGCCGACCGCGAACAGGCCCGGCACCACCGCATCGGGATCGCCATCGCGGGGGCAGACGACCTCGCCGTGATAGTTGGTCGGAATTCCGCCCATCGTGTAGTGGACGGTCGGCGCCACCGGGATGGGCTGGCGGGTCAGGTCGATCCCGGCGAAGGTCTTGGCCGTCTCCGTGATCCCCGGAAGCCGCTCGTGCAGGATCTTGGGATCGATATGGTCGAGGTGAAGGAAAATGTGATCCTTGTGCTCGCCGACTCCGCGCCCTTCGCGGATTTCCATGGCTTCCGCGCGGGATACGACGTCGCGGCTGGCAAGATCCTTCGCGGATGGAGCGTAGCGCTCCATGAACCGCTCGCCTTCGGAGTTGGTGAGGTATCCGCCTTCGCCGCGTGCGCCCTCTGTGATCAGCACTCCGACACCATAGATCCCGGTCGGGTGGAACTGGACGAACTCCATATCCTGCAGCGGAAGGCCTGCGCGAAGCACCATCGCGTTGCCGTCGCCGGTACAGGTGTGGGCGGAGGTGGCGGTGAAATAGACCCTTCCATAGCCGCCGGTCGCCAGGACCACAGCCTGCGCCCGGAAGCGGTGGATCGATCCATCGTCGAGACACAGTGCGATGACTCCGCGGCAGGCGCCGTTTTCCATGATCAGGTCGATCGCGAAAAACTCGATGAAGAAGTCGGCGTCATGCTTCAGGCTCTGCTGGTAGAGCGTGTGGAGCATCGCGTGACCCGTGCGGTCGGCGGCGGCGGCGGTTCGCTGGGCGGCCGGGCCTTCGCCCATGTTCTGCGTCATTCCGCCGAACGCGCGCTGGTAGATCCGTCCGTCCGGAGTGCGGCTGAACGGCAAGCCCATATGCTCGAGCTCGATCACCGCGGCAGGTGCTTCGCGGGTGAGATACTCGATCGCGTCCTGATCGCCGAGCCAGTCGGATCCCTTGACCGTGTCATACATGTGCCAGGTCCAGTGGTCCGGACCCATGTTGCCGAGCGCGGCTGCGATCCCGCCCTGGGCGGCGACAGTATGACTTCGGGTCGGGAACACCTTGGTGATGCAGGCGGTCTTCAGCCCCTGCTCGGCTGCACCCATCGTCGCCCGAAGCCCGGCGCCCCCGGCCCCGACGACCACAACGTCATAAGTGTGATCGATGATCTTGTAGGCGCTGGTCACGAAGCTGCTCCGAATGCGATCCGGCCGAGCGCGAACAGGCACAGCGACGCGCCGGCGACGGCGAAAAAGAGGATGACCGTATTGCAGGCCCAGCGATTACCCTCGCCGATCACATAATCATCGATGGCGACCTTCAGCCCATCCACCGCGTGCCAGAAGGCGACGATCACGAACAAGGCCATCGGCACAGCCCCGCCCGCGCCGTGAAGCCATTCGGTCACGGTCTCCAGATCGAGCTTCGGAATGAACAGGATCGAAGCGAGGAACCAGGTGCCGAGCAGAAGCAGCGCCACGCTCGACAGACGCTCGGCGATCCAGTCCTCGCCGCCGCGCCGCGCGGAGCCAATCCCCTCGACCTTGCCCAGTTCTGTCGCGCTGTCGCCCAAGCTCATTTGAGTGCTCCCAGGATATAGGCCCAAAGAAAGGCGGTGCAGAGCACGGAACCGACGATTGTCAGGATCGCGGACAGCTTGTTGGGCCTCAGGTGAAGACCCATTCCCGTATCGGTCACCAGATGGCGAATGCCGGAAAAGAGGTGCTGGAAAAAAGCCCAGGTCAGGCCGATCAGGATCACGATCCCGATCCAGTTGGAAGCGACCTTGGTGAAGGTGGCATAGGACGCGGTGCCGCCGGAAATCGCGAGCAGCCACCAAGTTAGCGCCGCCAGACCGACTATCGACAGCCCGGCGCCGGTGATCCGGTGGAGAATCGAAACCAACATGTTCGGCCCCCAACGCCAGATGGTGAGGTGGGGCGAGATCGGTCTGTCCCGGACTGCTGCCATCGCCGTCTGTTTCCTTTCGCTGCTGAACCGGAGCTCAAGCCGGCGCTGGTCCGCTTAGGACCGCGAGGGTGAGCCTGCAAGATTTCGCGATCCGAAGCGCCGCCCTAACCCAGTCTTAACCATTGCTGGGGCAATGCGGGTTCAACGAAGAGCGGAGTTTGGGGAATGAACAGCGATACTGGGCATCTGCAGAAGCTGACGAACGAGCAGGTCAATGCGCGTCTTGCGGCGTATAATTCGGACGGCTCGCTCGATCGCGACATGAAGCTGCTTCGCGACAAAGCAGGCGAAATTATCGACGCGGAGGTCAGCGCGAGCTTCGGCCCTGAGCGCGCTGCAAAGCACGCCGCCAACTATTCGGGCTCTGCCAATGCCGCCTGGGTGCAGGGGATCGCCGACTACGGCCGTCGACTCTACGCCGATGGCAGCTCCGTGCCCGGCTACGTAGCGGAACGCGCAAGAGCGGGTAGCTCCATCATCGCCCGAATGATCCAGGACATCGGTGACGACTCGGAAGTCCTCGGACAATGCATCAACGCTTTTTGCCGGCTCTCCCAGTTCGAGACCGAGATCGTCCTTGCCCAGATTGCCCTTCTGGAATCGTTCAATTCCGCTGATAACCGAGGCCGTCAGAGCGAGCAATTCGAGCGCCGCTTCAGCGAACTGGTCCATGGAAGCACCGAGCAATCGCGCACCTTGACCGAGCGCACTCGCGCAACCGCTTCGGCGGCCCGCGGAATGCTCGGCAAGACCAGCGAGGTCGCCGCCGCCGCCGAGCAATCGGCAGTGGCGATGCGCGAAGCCGCGCAGACCGCCGCCGGCCTTATCCGGGCGATCGAGGACGCCCGTACGGAAGTCGAGGTCGCGGCCGACGTCGCCACTCGGGCCGGAAGCCAGGCCGAGCAGGCGGTGAATGTTAGCCAGGCGCTGTCGGCCCACGTGGAAGCAATCGAATCGATCCTCGGCCTGATCCGCGACATCGCCGGGCAGACCAACCTCCTCGCCCTCAACGCCACCATTGAGGCGGCGCGCGCTGGCGATGCCGGCCGCGGGTTCGCCGTCGTGGCGCAGGAAGTGAAGAGCCTCGCGTCGCAGACCGCCCGGGCAACCGACGACATCACCACTAAGATCACCGCGATCCAGCAGGCGACTCGCCAGACAGTGGACGCCAACAGCTCGATCCAGTCGACCGTCGAGGAGGTCCAGACCTCCGCCGACCGGATCCGCCAGGCGATGGAGTTGCAGGCGCAGACGGTGACGATGATCACCGCCGCCGTCGACGAGACGGCGCTCGCAGCCGACTCGATGAGCTCGACCATTGCCGCGATCCGAAGCGACACCGAAACCGTCGCCAAGGACATCGACGAGGTCGAGAAGGGCTTCGGCCGCTTCACCGACCAGATGTCGGAGTTCAAGTCGACGACGAAGGAATTCGTGTCGGGGATTGCTGCCTAAGTTAGTCCTCCCCTCGATTTGGAGGGGAGGTGGCACTCCGAAGGAGTGACGGAGGGGCCCCCTCCACCACCTACGCTGGTCCCCCTCCCCAGCAAATGCTGGGGAGGATATAAGCGTCAAATGAACATTCTCATCACCGGAGCCAGCCGTGGAATCGGCGCGGCGACCTACCAGCTTCTCAAATCGCGCGGCCACGATGTCGTAGGCCATTCCAGCCGGGGCTCGGACGAGCTGGTTGCGGGCGACCTGATGGATCCGGCCGCTCCGCGCAAAATCTGGCAAGCTGCACTCGACCGGCTCGGCGGGCGGGTCGACGTTCTCATCAACAATGCTGGAATCTTCGAAGGAGTTGCCGAGGAGGCTTCGGATGCCGAGTGGCACGGAACTTGGGATCGGACGCTCCGGGTCAACCTTGAATCTGCAGCCGATCTCTGCCGGCTCGCCGCGAATCATTATCGGGAGCGCGGGCAGGGCGGCCGAATCGTCAATGTGGCAAGCCGGGCTGCGTGGCGCGGGGATTCGCCGCAGCACTGGCACTATGCCGCCTCCAAGGGCGCGATCGTGGCAATGACCAAGACCATCGCCCGCGCCTACGCGTCAGAGGGCATCTACGCCTTCGCCGTGTCCCCGGGTTTCACTGTCTCCGACATGGCGGCGGATTACCTTCAGAGCCGCGGCGGCGCTGGCATCGTCGCCGATATCCCGCTCGGCCGAGTCGCCCACGCCGAGGAGGTGGCCGAGACGATCCGCTGGCTCGCCACCGAGGCGCCGCCGTCCGCGACCGGAACGAACGTCGACGTCAACGGCGCCAGCTACGTTCGGTGAGTCATCGAGTGACGATTGCCTGCTGTCGGCAGCAGGCGGAGAATTTGCCTGACGCGGAGGATCTGTTCCCTGCGACATCGCCTTTGCCGGTGATCGTCGCCGACGAGCCCGACCCGAGCCGGGCTGACGACTGGCTCTTGCACATTTATTTCGAGCGGGAGCCTTTGGAAGCCGAAGTCGCGATCATTGCAGAGCTCGGATACGGCGAACCCAGGATCGAACAGCTCCCTGAGTCTGACTGGGTGACGATGAGCCAGTCCGGGCTTCAGCCGATCCGCGCCGGCCGCTTCTTCGTCCACACGCCGATGTATCGCGCGCATCCGCCGGGGCTGATCGCCTTCGAGATCGATGCAGGACTCGCGTTCGGCACTGGTCAACATGCGACCACCGCCGGCTGCCTCGAAGCGCTCGACAAGCTGGAGCGGGATGGAATCCAATTCCGCAACATCGCCGACATCGGCACCGGAACCGGGCTGCTGGCCTTTGCCGCGCTGGCGCTGTGGCCGGAGGCGAAGTGCATCGCCACGGATATTGATTCAAAGGCCGTCGAGGTCGCGCGCGATAATGCGGCGATCAATGGAGTGAAGCTCGGCCATGGCGCCGGCGAGCTGCTATTGGCGGAGGCTGACGGAATGGGATCGCCTTTGCTCGCCGCGCGGGCGCCGTTCGATTTGATCATCGCCAACATTTTAGCAGGCCCGCTGATCGAACTCGCTGACGACTTCGCCGATGCGCTTGCCCCCGGTGGAACAGTCATCCTCGCGGGGCTTCTGGATACGCAGGCTGGCGCGGTAATCCGTGCTTATGAGGAGTGTGGCCTGACGCTCCGAGACCGCGGCTTCGGCGAGTGGCCGGTGCTGGTCTGCGAACGGGCAGCGTAGCCGCCGAATCCGCTTGCCCGCCTAAACGGTGGCTGCAACACCTGCGTAATGAAACATTCGACGCTGTTCACCACCGCGGCTGCCATGCTCATCTCCGCTGCACCTGCCGCGGTTACACACCACCCAAAGTCGCACGTTAGCCATCCGCCGCGCGCGGAAGGCGAGAAGAAAAAGGCTGACGGCGGCGAAAATACCAAGGCATTCTTCAAGCCCGGCGAGGTCCGCTCGACCGGTTCTGTGACCATCGGCGGCCAGCCGATCACCTATGACGCAATCGCCGGAACTCTGGTCGTCCACGACAAGGATTGGGAAGATACTGACGCCACGGAGGCGGCCGCCGAAAAGAACGACAAGGACAAGAACACACCAAAGCCCGAAGCATCGATGTTCTACACCGCTTATTTCAAGCAGGGGGCGCCCGCGGCGGCCCGGCCCATCACCTTCCTGTTCAACGGCGGCCCCGGTTCGTCGACAATCTGGCTGCACATGGGGGCGTTCGGGCCGATCCGGATCATCACCCCCGGCACGCAGCACCTCCCCGGCGCGCCTTATTCGACGGTGAATAATGGCGAGAGCCTGCTCGATGCTTCGGATCTCGTCTTCGTCGACGCACCCGGCACGGGCTTCAGCCGAATCGCGGGGAAGGACAAGGAGAAGGCCTTTTACGGAGTCGATCAGGACCTCCACGCCTTCACCGATTTCATCAAGCAGTTCCTGACCAGGTACAACCGCTGGAACTCGCCCAAATATCTGTTCGGCGAAAGCTACGGGACGATGCGCGCCGCCGGCCTCACCCTCGCGCTTCAGAATGAAGACATCGATCTCAACGGCGTGATGCTGCTGTCGGACATCCTCAACTGGGACTTCATGCCGGACGATCCGCAGCTCAATCCTGGCATCGACATGCCGTACATCGTCGCTCTCCCGACCTATGCAGCGACCGCGTGGTATTTCCACAAGGTGCCGAACGCGCCCACTGATCTGCAGACCTACCTCAACCAGGTGCAGGATTTCGCGACCGGCGATTACGCCCACGCGCTGATGCAGGGGAACCAGCTTCGCGAAACGGAGCGGCAACGGATCGCGGAGCGGCTCTCGGCCTTTACCGGCCTCTCGGTGCCGTATCTCCTCAAGTCCAACCTCCGGATCGAATATGGCGCCTTCCAGAAGGAGCTGTTCGGCAAGGAGGAGCTGACGACCGGAACGCTCGATACCCGCTTCGTCGGAGCGACTCTCGATCCTCTAAGCAAGGTCTCGAGCTACGATCCGCAGAGCTCGGCGATCAGCGCCGCCTATGTGACGGCGTGGCAGGATTACTCCCGCAACCGGCTCAACTATGATCCGAAGATCGAGTACAAGCCGGAAATCGATATCTACTCCAAGTGGGATTACAAGCATGCGCCACCCGGGGCGAGCGATCCGCTGATCATGCTCCCCAACGTGCTGCCCGACCTCGCGATAGCGATGAAGCAGAACCCGACGATGAAGGTGATGGTGAACGGCGGCTATTTCGATGTCTCAACGCCTTACTTCGAGGGCTGGCAGGAGATGCACCACCTTCCGATCCCGCCGAACCTGCAGGCGAACATCGAGTATCATTACTACCAGTCCGGCCACATGGTGTACGTCCACCAGTCGACCCTGGTGGAGCTCCACGACAATGCCGCCGACTTCATCCGCCGGACGGAGGGGGTGCGGTAGAGCCGCCGTACTTCTCACTCATCCGGAGAGCTTGCTCCCGATAATCATTTAGCTTCTGAACAATTTTTTCGGGTCCATCAGGCCAAAGGCCAGGTAGACTCCCGTCGACGCCAAACGCACGACCATTGAAGCGCGCCAGAGTTGTGCGTTCAGCCGCTTCTGGCGTGAAGTGCATGCCAATCGATTTGGGGCCGGGAAGTCCACGGTAACCCGGTGCGCGATAGATCATGAACTGTTGAACGTCGCGCCAAGGAATCTTTTTCACCTTGGCCGAGCGAATGAGTCCGCCCGAAAGCGTGAAGCCGTCTGCATCTAGGGTCAGACGTTGAGGTCGCGCGAGGAGCCAAGCGAACACGATCGCGCAAAGGCCGCAAAATCCGCCACAATAAAATCGCCAAGCTTGCGAGCCGCCGTCCGACGGCAGGAACAGGGCAATCGAGACGAAGGCGACGGAGCCAAGCAGCATCAACGCGGTCTTTGACCGCGACGAAACGAATACTTCGGTTTCCAGCAGGGGCACTCCTAAGCCTCCGCCACTATCTTTGCCCATTCCGCTTCGTTCACGACACGGATTCCCAGTTCCTCGGCCTTCTTGAGCTTCGAGTCCGCGCCCGGCCCGGCGACCACGAGGTCGGTCTTGGCGCTCACCGACCCCGCCGCGCCGCAGCCTGCAGCCATTAGCAGCGCCGGATTAGCTTCTTCAACATCTCACGCCCCGCGCATTGCCCGCTAAGCCGTTGACGGTCGTGGGTGCTCTCGCTATGTGCCCGCCCGTCCGAGCGACCTCATTCAAGAGCCCGCACGGACAAGAGCTGAACATTGCTCGACGCGTGAAGGCCGGCTGGCCGGGTGGCCCGCCGGGAACCTTCGCGCTTTTTCGCGTCGGGCAAAGTAACCGCGGGTGATTTCCCGCAACGAAAGGTGAAGGGCTTCATGCCAACGATTAACCAGCTGATCCGCAAGGGTCGCGAACCGCAGAAGGCCAAGTCGAAGGTCCCTGCGATGGAGCAGAACCCGCAGAAGCGCGGCGTTTG
>Ga0157369_10000311_pt1 | contig 65381 bp, 55 predicted proteins | sample C25metaG_FD_113461 | JGI IMG/M metagenome (GOLD analysis project Ga0157369, IMG submission 113461) | Corn rhizosphere microbial communities from Kellogg Biological Station, Michigan, USA - C2-5 metaG | ecosystem: Host-associated > Plants > Roots > Rhizosphere > Soil | place: USA: Michigan... | reverse complement strand
GCGAACAGTGCTTCTCGAAGGACTGGTGGATGCAGCGGTGTCGGTCACGTAGGAAGAGCTCCTTGAAAGAACGGCCGGGGTCGCCTCCAGTCTACGCGGGCGGCCCCAACGCCTTCGCCCCGGGTGCGGCCGCTGCCGCGCGGCGCTCGGACGCCGCCGCTCGCCCCTCAGGAGACGCCGAGGCCGGCGTCCGTATGCTGGGTGAGGCGCAACCACCCCAGCAGGAAGGCAGCTTCATGCTCGATTGGCAGACCTGGCTCCAGTTCATCCTGGCCGTGGTCGTGGCGCTCGCCGCGGCGATCCTGGTCACCCTTCTCGTGACCCTGCTCGTGCACGCCCTCGCGAGACACCGCGAGTGGCCGAAAGCGCTCGTGCGGCACACACGGATGCCGTTCCGCTCGCTCGCCGTCGTGGTGGCGCTCTGGTTCGCGGTGACCACCTCTTTCCCCGCGCACAGCTGGCTGCCGTTCCTCGATCACCTGTTCCAGATCCTGGTGATCGGCACCGGCGCCTGGCTGATCGGCCAGTTCCTGCTCTTCGTCGAAGACCTGGGCGTCGCCCGCTACCGCATCGATGTGCCCGACAACCGGGTGGCCCGGCGCATCCGCACACAGATGCTCATCGTGCGGCGCCTCACGATCGTCGTGATCACGGTCGTTGCCGCAGGCAGCGTGCTGCTCACCTTCCCCGCGGTACGCACGGTGGGGGCGAGCCTGCTCGCATCCGCCGGCGTCGCGAGCATCGTCGCGGGTCTCGCCGCGCAGTCGATCCTGGCGAACATGTTCGCGGGCCTGCAGCTCGCGTTCAGCAACGCACTGCGCGTCGACGACGTGGTCGTGGTCGAGGGGGAGTGGGGGCGCATCGAGGAGATCACCCTGAGCTACGTGGTGGTGAAGCTGTGGGACGAGCGGCGGCTGGTGCTCCCGTGCACCTACTTCACGACGCAGCCGTTCGAGAGCTGGACCCGCCGCTCCAGCCAGCTGCTCGGCGCGGTCGAATTCGACCTCGATTGGCAGGTGCCGCCCGCCGCGATGCGGGCGCAGCTCGCCGCCATCCTCAAGCGCACCCCGCTCTGGGACCATCGCACCGGCGTGCTGCAGGTGACGGATGCCGTCGGTGGCTTCGTGCACGTGCGCATCCTGGTCTCGGCCATCGACGCGCCCACCCTGTTCGACCTGCGCTGCCTCGTGCGCGAGGAGATGGTGACCTGGCTGCAGCAGAACCAGCCGGCGGGTCTGCCGCGGCGCCGGGTGCAGCTGGTGGGAGCTGCGGCAAGCGACGACCCCCAGGCGGATGCGCAGGGCGCGGAGCGCGGGCGCGACGGCACCCCGGACGGCGGGGAGGACCCGGCCGAGCACGGCGCGGAACGCGGCGGGTTGTTCACCGGGTCGAAGGAGGCCGAGCAGCGCGCCAGCCAGTTCACCGGGGCGATCGACACCGTGCGCGACGATCGGGCCGACCCCGATGGGTCGCCGCGGTTCGGCGGCTAACCCGCCTCCGACTCCGCCGTCTCGCCGTGCTTCACGATGTCGCCGTCCTGGAACAGCACGCCCTGGGCGATCTCGCGCCACTTCGGCATTTTCCGCAGCAGGAATTCCAGTTCCATGCTGAAGTGCTTGAATTCCTCGCCGAGCGAGTCCTCCATGATCGCGTGGGCTTGCTGGTCGGGTTCGACCGACATCCGCTGCACGTACCAGTTGATCGCGTCTGCTTCTTCACTCAGGCTTGTGAGCATGCGGGCGAGGGTCCTCGTCTCCGCAGACAGTTCATCAGCCGGCTCGTGGTACTGGTCGAAACCCATGTTCGCTCCTCCAAAGGAATATCGCTTCGAGGCCGAGCGTAGGTTCGGGGCGCCGAGGAGGCAAGGCTCAGTGAAGCGCGCGGCGCTGCCGGCGGGGCGAGCGTCGCTGGCCGGCGGCGCGGTCACCGGACCCGAAAATGCGTGGGAGTACCCGCAATTGTGGGTGCCGCACGCATTTTCGGGTACTCCGAGCGGGTGAGCAGTGGCGCCGGGGCGCCGGCGGGGCGCGCGGGCGCCGCGGGCCTCAGCGGCGAAGCTGCGACTGGGCGGCTCAGGCGCCGACGAGCGTCCGCTCAATCACCGACGCGAAGAAGGCGAGCCCGTCGACACCCGAACGCATGGCGACGGCGGTGTCGGGGCCGAAGCCCGGCTCCACCGCGTGCTCGGGGTGCGGCATGAGGCCGACCACGTTTCCGCGCGCGTTCGAGACGCCGGCGATGTCATTGAGCGACCCGTTCGGGTTCGTCTCCAGGTACCGGAACACGACCTGGCCCTCGCCCTCGAGGCGCGCGAGGGTCTCCCGTGACGCGACGAAGCCGCCCTCGCCGTTCTTGAGCGGGATGACGATTTCCTGGCCGGGCTCGAAGGCGCTGGTCCACGCGGTCGAGGTGTTCTCGACGCGGAGTTTCTGGTCCCGGCAGATGAAGGTGCCGCGCTCATTGCGGATCAGCCCGCCCTCGACGAGGTGCGCCTCGGCGAGCATCTGGAAGCCGTTGCAGATGCCGAGCACGGGCATCCCCTTGTTCGCCGCGTCGATGACTTCGGTCATGATCGGGGAGAGGCTGGCGATGGCGCCGCAGCGCAGGTAGTCGCCATAGCTGAAGCCGCCGGGAAGCACGAGGGCGTCGACGCCGGCGAGGTCGTGGTCACCGTGCCAGAGGGCCACCGGTTCGGCTCCGGCCAGGCGGATGGCGCGCTGCGCGTCGCGGTCGTCGAGCGAGCCGGGGAAGGTGACGACGCCGATCCGCATCAGCGGTTCTCCGTCCGGGAGTGTTCGGCAGCGCTGCCCGCGTCGATGCGCTGCTGGTCCTCGGTGACGTTGCCGGTCTCGAAGTCCGCCTCGGCGCTGCTGCCGAAGCCATCGACCCCCGCGTAGTGCACGCTGATGACGTCTTCGATGACCGAGTTCGAGAGGATCTCCTCCGCGATCGACTGCGCGTCGGCGAGGGCCGCGTCATCCGCTGGGCCGTCGACGGTGATCTCGAAACGCTTGCCGACCCGTACGCCGCTGAAGCGGCTCTTGCCGAGCCGGGCGAGGGCGCCGGCGACGGCCTTGCCCTGCGGGTCCAGCAGTTCGGCCTTGGGCATCACTTCGACGACGATTGTTGGCACAGGTCACTCCGCTTGCGCTCGGGGGTGGGATGCCTGCGATTCTACAGGCTGCGCTGTCGCTATGCCCGATGCCGGGGGCGCTCAGCCTGGCAGCAGGCCGGTGCGCGCCAGCAGGATGCCGCGCAGCACGTCACGGATCGCGGCCATGCCGGTGTGCACCTCGACGAAGCTCGTGGAGAGCGGGGCGAGGCCGACCCGCAGGGCGTCCGGGGTGCGGAAGTCGGGCAGTACGTCATGCTGCCACAGCGTCGCGACCACCTGACGCATCGCGGGGTGCCGCAGCAGGATGTGGCCGCCGCGCCGCTCCGGGTGCCGCGGCGAGGCGAGCACGACGCCCATCGGCGCCAACCACTCGTCTGCCAGCGCGATCGCGAACTCCGTGAGCGCCAGCGACTTCTCCCGCACCTCGGCAATGCCCGCTTCCTCGATCATCGCGATCGTGTCCCGCATCGCGAGCATGCCGACGACGGGCGGGGTGCCGCTTTGAAAACGACGGATGCCGGCGGCGGGCACGAACTCCGGCCCCATCTCAAAGGGTTCCTCGGCTCCCGCCCAGCCGCGGATGGGCTGCGCGAGGTGGTTCTGCAGGTCGGCGCGCACGTAGGCGAAGGCCGGCGAGCCCGGGCCGCCGTTCAGGTACTTATAGGTGCAGCCGACGGCGAGGTCGACGCCGTGGCGGTCGAGCTCGATGGGCACGGAGCCGACGGAGTGGCAGAGGTCCCAGAGCACGAGCGCGCCCGCCTCGTGCACGGCGGCGGTGATGGCGGGCAGGTCGGCCAGGAATCCCGACCGGTAGGCCACGTGGCTGAGCAGCACCAGCGCGGTGCGCGGCCCGACCGCCTGGCGAACCTGCTCCTCCGTCACGCCCGCCGCCGGGTCGGGCACGATCCAGCGGATGCTCGCACCCCGCTCGGCTGCGATGCCCTCGACCACCCAGCGGTCGGTGGGAAAGTTGTCGGTGTCGACGACGATCTCGTCACGTCCGCGGCCGGCGCTTGTTGCGGGATCCGTTGCGGCGCGTACGAGCTTGTACAGCAGCACACTTGTGGAGTCGCCGATGAAGACCTGGCCGGGGGCGGCGCCGAGGGCAGCGCGACCGAGCTGGTCGCCGATCGTGAACGGGAGCGCGGACCAGCCCTCGTCCCATCCGCGGATGAGCCGGGTGCCCCATCCGTTGGCGACGAAGTCGGCGATCGCGGTGACGCTCGCCTTCGTGGGCCGCCCGAGGGAGTTGCCGTCGAGGTAGGCGAGCACAGCGGGCTCGCTGCCCGGGTCGATGCCGACGAAGCGTTCGCGCAGATGGGCGAGGCCGTCGATGCGGTCCATGCGTCGGGCGAACGTGAGGTGCGGGTCGGTGGTCGGCGCGTGTGCGGTCGGCGATTCGGGGATCATGCTCGGTCCTTCGCTTCAGGGCGCTCCTGGACGCCGGCGGGGAGGCCGTTGGCGCGCTTCCACGGTAGCGGTGCGGGCCGCCCGGCGGGGGAGGCCGGCCCGCTTTACCGCACGAAAGAGCGATTGGGAAGGGGACTTAGAATCGATGGCATGACTCCGCTTTCCCGCACCCCCGAGGACGTTTCCCCCTCCCGGCGCCGGGATGCCCGGGCGAACCGGGAGCGGCTCCTGACCGAGGCGCGCGTCATGATCGCCGAGAACGGGATCGAGGCGTCGCTGGAGGAGATCGCCCGGCGCGCGGAGGTGGGCGTGGCAACCCTGTACCGCAATTTCCCAACCCGCGACGACCTCATTCGCGCCCTGCACGCCACTGCCCTCGCCGACCTGCTGCCGGTGCAGGAGGAGATCGAGGCGGCGCCCACAGCCTGGGACGGTGTCGTCGTCTACCTGGAGCGGGTGATCGAGTGGCTCGTCGCCGACCCGTCCCTGCCGCCGATCCTGCAGCGCATGGCCGTCATCGAGCCGGGGCTGCGCCCCGAGGGGCGCTTCGAGGCGTTCCTCACCCAGCTGGTGGAGCAGGCCAAGGCCGACAAGGAGCTGCGCAGCGACGTCGACGCGGTCGACCTCGCGGTGCTCGTCACGCAGATCGGCTCACTCGGCACGCTGGGCAACGGATACGCCGGCCAGTGGCGCCGGCAGCTCTCGATCGCGCTCGACGGACTCCGCACCCCCGGACACGAGCCGACTCGGCTGCCCGGCCGCCCGCTGAAGCAGTTCCAAGCGAGCATGCACGGCCTCAGCCGTCGCTCCCGCCGCCGCGCGTAGCCCCGGAGCGCCCTTTCCGCCGAGACCGACCGTTCCGGTCGACGCGGCCCGGCACGCCGGCCGGTTTCGTCCGCAGCGGACGGTCTGGGCGTGAGTGGCGCTACGCGGCCCGCACCGTGAGGGTGTTCGCCCAGGGGTCGTCGAAGCTGAGGCTCTGCCCGTCGTTACGGGACTGAACGCCGTAGTGCGACATCCGTTCGCCCAGTTCACCCAGATCGTCGGCGGTCGGCACCACGATCTTCACCTCGCCGAGCCCGAGCGCGAGGCGGCGCTTGCCGGAACCCGCGCTGTTCCACGTGTTCATCGCCATGTGGTGGTGGTAGCCGCCGGCCGAGACGAACAGGGCCGAGGTGCCGAGTTTGGCGGTGGTCTCAAAGCCGAGCCGGTCGACGTAGAACTCCCGGGCGGTCGCGGTGTCGCCGACCGAGAGGTGCACGTGGCCGACAACGGCGTCACCGGCGGCGGGGGTTGCGAGGCCCGTTTCGGTGAGGTGCTCACGGATGAACGCGTTCGGGTCGAGGTAGAGCGTCGCCATCTCCACCTGCCCGTGGGTCCAGCTCCAGGCGCTCCGGTCGCGGTCCCAGTAGAGCTCGATGCCGTTGCCCTCCGGATCGGTGAAGTAGAAGGCCTGGCTCACCAGGTGGTCGGCGCTGCCGGTGAAGGTGCCCGGATGCTTCGTCGCAACCGAGTAGACCGCTGCAGCCAGGTGCGCCTGGGTGTCGAAGAGGATGGCGGTGTGGAAGAGCCCCGCCTCGTGTGGGCTGGCCGCGGCGAGTTCGGGCGCGTGCTGCAGGATCACGATGGGGGTGCTGCCGCGCCCGAGCACGGCGACCGGGCCGTCGTGGCTGAGGAGCTCGAGGGTCACCGCGTCGCGGTAGTAGGCGATCATCCCGTCGAGGTCGGCCACACGCAGCGTCACCGCTCCCATGGCGGTGTCGGCGGCGAGTAGGTTCTGGGTGCTTCGGGTCATGCTCCTGACAACGGATGCCGCGCCCGGTATATTCCGTGCGCCCGCCGTCCCTCTCACGTCGAGACCGGCACCTGCGGCCGAAACCGACCGGCGTGCCGGTGGGGTTCGACCGGAACAGGCGGTCTCGGGGCGGGTCAGGCGGTGAGGCGCTCGAGCAGTTCCCGGTACCGGGCCGCGGTCTGCTCGACGATGTGCGCCGGAAGCGGGGGCGGCGTACCCGTGCCGTCCCAGTTCGCGGTCAACCAGTCGCGGACGATCTGCTTGTCGAAGCTCGCCATGCGCTCCTCAGGCGTCGCGCCCGTGCGCCACGACTCGGCGTCCCAGTAGCGGCTGGAGTCGCTGGTAAGCACCTCGTCGCCGAGGGTCAGTTCGCCCGTGGCCCGGTCGGCCCCGAACTCGAATTTGGTGTCGGCAAGGATGACGCCGGCGGCCTCGGCGATGTCGGTGGCCGTGGCGAAGATGGACAGTGACAGGTCTCGCAACGCGGCCGCGGCATCCGCCCCGACCAGTTCGACCGTGCGATCGAAGGAGATGTTCTCGTCATGTTGCCCCATCGGGGCCTTCCACGCCGGCGTGTAGATCGGCTCGGGAAGGCGATCACCATTGGACAGCCCCGCGGGCAGCCGGATGCCGCACACCGTCTGTGACTCCTGGTACTCCTTCCAGCCGGAGCCGGTGAGGTAGCCGCGCACGACACACTCGATGGGGTACATGTCGAGAGTCTTCACGAGCATGGCGCGCCCGGCGACGGCGGCGGGAATCGCACTCTGCGGTGCGGGGGGCGTTTCCGCTGCGTGCGTTTCCGCTGCGTGCAATTCCGTTGCGGGCGGCAGCGAGTGGTCCGGAACCAGATGGTTGGGCACGTCGGACAATCGGTCGAACCACCACAGGCTGAGGGTGGTGAGCAGCTCGCCCTTGCCGGGGATGCCCGGCTCGAGCACGTGGTCGAACGCGCTCACGCGGTCGCTGGCGACCACGAGCAGGCGGTCGGCCTGCCCTGGGTCGGCTCCCGCGGCATCCGCCGGCACGTACAGGTCGCGCACCTTGCCTGAGTAGGCGTGACGCCAACCGGGCAGCTCGGCGGCGACGGATGCGGGCGGCTGGGTCTCAGGGATCACCGCACCATTCTCTCTCAGGTGCGCGTACCATTTTGGAGTCGGTTCGCGAGGCTGGCCGTTTCCGCGAAGAGAAGGACACATCCCCCATGGAGAACATCACCCGGCCCTGGCCCGCGCTCTGGGCGCTCGTCGTCGGCTTTTTCATGATCCTCGTCGATAGCACCATCGTGTCCGTCGCGACGCCTGCGATCATGACGGGCTTCCAAGCCAGCATCAACGCGGTGATCTGGGTGACGAGCGCCTACCTGCTCGCCTACGCGGTGCCGCTGCTCATCACCGGACGCCTGGGCGACCGGTTCGGCCCCAAGAACATCTACCTCATCGGCCTCGTCGTCTTCACGCTCGCATCGGCCTGGTGCGGGCTGTCCGCCGACATCACCATGCTCATCACCGCCCGAGTGCTGCAGGGCTTCGGCGCAGCGATGATGACGCCGCAGACAATGGCGGTGATCACCCGCATCTTCCCGCCCGACCGCCGTGGACAGGCCATGGGCCTGTGGGGCGCCGTCGCCGGCATCGCCACCTTGACCGGCCCGATCGTCGGCGGCGTGCTGGTCGACGCGGCGGGCTGGGAGTGGATCTTCTTCGTCAACGTTCCCGTCGGCATCCTCGCGTTCGTGCTGGCCTGGCGGCTGGTGCCGAAGCTGGTCACCCACCAGCACCGGTTCGACCTTGGCGGTGTGGTGCTGAGCGCCGTCGGCATGTTCCTGCTGGTCTTCGGCATCCAGGAGGGCGAGACGTACCACTGGGGAAAGATCGTCGGCCCGATCTCCGTGTGGAGCCTGATCATCGCCGGCATCCTGGTGCTGGCCGGCTTCGTCGTCTGGCAGCACTTCAACCGGGGCGAGCCGCTCCTGCCGCTGAAGCTGTTCCGCGACCGCAACTTCTCCCTCGCGAACCTCGCCATCACCACGGTGGGGTTCTCGGTCACCGCGATGGCGTTGCCGCTCATGATTTACGCGCAGACCGTGCGGGCGCTCACACCGACGCAGTCGGCGTTCCTCATGATCCCGATGGCACTCATCTCGGGCGGCCTCGCCCCCGTCGTCGGCAAGCTCGTCGATCGCATGAACCCCAAGTACATCGCCCTGTTCGGGCTGCTGTGCATGGCGGGCGCTCTGTTCTGGCTGGGCGCGATCCTGTCAGCGGATGTCCCGATCTGGCTGCTCCTGCTGCCGGTCGCGCTCCTCGGGCTGGCGAACGCCGGAATCTGGGCCCCGCTGTCCACCACGGCCACCCGCAACCTGCCGCCGCGTGACGCGGGAGCCGGCTCGGGCGTCTATAACACCACCCGCCAGGTGGGGGCCGTGCTCGGCAGCGCGGGCATCGCCGCGATCATGCAGGCGCGCCTTGTCGCCGAGCTCCCCGCTGCCGCGGGGGCTGTCGCCGAGAGCGGCGGTGCCGGAGGCGGCACCCTGCCCGCGTTCCTGCACGCCGGGTTCAGTTCCGCCATGGGCCAGTCGCTGTTCCTCCCCGCGGCGGTCGCGCTCATCGGCGCGGTCACCGTCATCTTCTTCGCCAAGCCCAAGCCGCCGGCGTGGGGTCCTGGCGCCGCAGCACCCGCGACCGAGGTGGCGGCGCCTGCTCACGCCGACGCCGCGGAGCAGCCCGCGTCCTAGCCCTCCGCTCACCCAGACCGCCTCTTGCGGTCGAGACCGCCCGGCGTGCCGGTCCGTCTCGACCGGAATGGGCGGTTTCGACGCGGCTGGTCGGCGCGTCGGGTCAGCCGGCGACGCGGGCGGCGATGTCGGTGCGGAACTGCGCTCCCTCGAGCGTCACCTCGCCGAGCGCGCGGTAGACCCGCTCGCGCGCCTCGGCGAAATCAGCGCCAACCGCGATGACGTTCAGCACCCGGCCGCCGGTCGTGATCAGCTCATCGCCGCGGCGTGCCGTCGCCGCGTGCGCGATGCTCACGCCCGGCACAGCGGATGCCGCGTCGAGCCCCGAGACGACCCGGCCGGTCACCGGCTCCTCCGGGTAGTTCTCGCTGGCCACCACGACGGTGACGGCCGCTTCGGGCGAGAACTCCGGCCGTTCCATCGAGGCGAGCTCCCCCGAAGCGGCCGCCAGCAGCAGCGTCGAGAGCGGCGTGGTCAGCCTCGGCAACACGACCTGCGTCTCGGGGTCCCCGAAACGCGCGTTGAACTCGATGACGCGGATGCCGGCATCCGTCAGAATCAGCCCGCAGTAGAGCAGCCCGATGAACGGGGTGTCCTCGTGTTCAAGCCGGCGCACGGTCGGCACCGCGATCGTCTCGATCACCTCGTCGACGAACGCCTTCTCGCTGCCGAAGCGCTCGTCGAGCCAGGGGAGCGGTGAGTAGGCGCCCATGCCGCCGGTGTTCGGGCCGGTGTCACCGTCGCCCAGGCGCTTGTAGTCCTGTGCGGGCGACAGCGGGAGCACGTTGTGCCCGTCGCTCAGCAGGAACAGTGAGACCTCGTCGCCGTCAAGGTGCTCCTCGATGAGAACCGCGCCCTGCCGCAGCCAATGGGTGGCGTGCTCGAGGGCGGCGTCACGCGACGGGGTCACCAGCACGCCCTTGCCGGCGGCGAGCCCGTCGGCCTTCACCACATAGGGAGCGCCGTAGGCGTCGAGGGCCGCCTCCGCTTCGTCGAGGGTGCCGGCGCGCACGGCGCGGCCGGTGGGAACGCCGGCTTCGTCCATGATGCGCTTGGCGAAGGTCTTGCTGCCTTCGAGCTGAGCGGCAGCGCGCCCCGGGCCGAACACGGCGATGCCACGCGTGCGCAGCGCGTCGGCGACGCCGGCCACCAGGGGCGCCTCCGGACCGATGACGACGAGCTGGATGTCGTTGACGGTCGCGTACTCCGCGACCGCCTCCGGGCTGGTCACGTCGAGGGTGATGACGGACACGTCCGCGGCGATGCCGGCATTGCCGGGCGCCGCGATGATCTCGTGCGGTGGTTCCTCCCGGAGCAGGGCGCTGATGATGGCGTGTTCGCGGGCACCGGAGCCGAGGACCAGGATCTTCACGGGTTCAGGCTAGCGGATGCGCCTCTGCCGCCGCCCGTCCCGTTTCGCCCGCCTCCGTCGGCATCCGCCCCCGCCGTCAACTCCGGAAAAGCTGGCCCGGCCGCATCGGCCCCCGCGTGGTTCCGGGGCCGCCGCACCCCCGCCACTCAATTCACCGGAGTTAGCGCGCGGGGAGGGACGCGGGGGCGAGGGGAGGCAGGATGGAGGCATGGCACGGGCGAGAATCGAGGATGCGGCGGGTTCGGACGCCGTGCGAGCGTGGGCGGCCGGCGAAACCGGGCGCAGCGTGCGCGCTCTGGCGGTGCGGTACACGCTGCAGGTGCTCGCCGAACGCGCTGAGGGCAACACAGTGGAGGTGCGGGTGCCGCCGTTCGGCGCCGTGCAGTGCATCGAGGGTCCGCGCCACACACGGGGCACGCCCCCGAACGTCGTCGAAACGGATGCCGACACCTGGCTCGCGCTCGCCACCGGGGCCCTCTCGTGGGCCGACGGCCTCGCCTCCGGGCGTATCCACGCCTCCGGGCAGCGTGCCGACCTGACCGGGCACCTCCCCGTGCTCTGAGCGCCGCGGCTCCCCCGAAGCGGTCGCCTTCGCCCTGCCTGGTGCGACGGGGACGAGGCAAACCTCCCCCTCGCAGGGCTGACGTACTCGAAAGTGCGTCGAGGGGCGCGAGGCGGGCCCGAGGTGCGCGAGGAGCGTGGGGTGACGCCGGGCCTCAGCCGAGGAGCGCGGCGACCTCGCCGAAGGTCGGCATCGAGGTGGTGGCCCCGTGTCGCGTGACCGCGATCGACGAGGCCGTGGTCGCCCAGCGCACGGCCTCGACCATGTCGGCCTCGGTCACGTGCCCCAACCGCTCGTTCGCCGGCACTGACGCCGGCTCAGGCGAGCCTGCGTCAGCCCCGCCGGGTGTGCCTGTCAACCGGGCGACCAGCGCCCCGACGAACGTGTCGCCGGCCGCGGTCGTGTCGACGGGCTGAACCGGCCGGGCGGGGGCGAGACCCAGAACGGATCCGTCGTAGGCGACGATCGACCCCTCGGCGCCCAGCGTCACGATCGCCCAGGTGCCGCCCGCGCTCAAGGACGCCGCCGCGCGTGCCGGGTCGGCCTCCCCGGTCAGCTCCGCCGCCTCGATCTGATTCGGCACCACCAGGTCGACCGAGGCGAGGAAGCCGTCGGGCAGCGGAATCACCGGAGCGGGCGTCAGCACGGTGAACACATGGGCCGCGCGCGCGACGGCGATGGCCTCCTCGAGCACCTCCACCGGCAGCTCGCACTGCATGACGAGAACGGCGGAGCGCTCGATCGCCTGCTTGGCGGCATCCGTTAGCGAGGTGACGGTTGCGTTGGCGCCCGAAACGACGACAATCGAGTTCTCCCCGGAATCGACGACCGAGATGTGGGCGGTTCCGGTGGGACGCGCGGAGGTAGCGACGTTGGCGGTGTCGATTCCCTCGCCGATCAGCACGTCGCGCAGCTCGGTTCCGTAGCTGTCGTCACCGAGTGACCCGATGAAACACACCGCGGCGTCGAGGCGGGCCGCCGCAACGGCCTGGTTCAGGCCCTTGCCGCCGGGGACCGTGGCGAAGTCCGAGCCGAAGATCGTCTCCCCCGGCTGGGGCAGTCGCGGCTGACGAACGACGAGGTCCATGTTGGCGCTGCCGAGCACGGTGATTGTCTTCATGGGCCCAGTCTGTCAGCATCGCCGGCCGGGCACCCTCGCCCTCGTCCCGGCCGTCGCCGCCGCGTCCACCCTGCCGGTGTCCCCGAGGCACACGCGTTCAGCGCGAGGTGGGACAATAGCGGGGTGAGTATCCCCGACCAGCCCGTCGGCCGCCGGCCGAACGCTGACGAGAGTATCCCCCTTCACCACCCCGACGAGCCGTCGCCCGAGGTGCCCGGCGCACTGGCCGAGCCCGCTGGTCGCGGGACATCCCCGGTGCCGGCCGAGGCCGAACCCGAGCCCGAACCCGTCCAGACGCAGGTGGTGGTGCGGCGCTCGCCGCGATACAGCCACTTCATGATCCTCGGCGCGGTCCTCGGCGCGCTGGCTGCGCTCATCCTCACGTTCTCATTTCCCGCGAATCCCACCTACGACCGCGGCCAGGTGTTCGGGTACCTCCTGCTCGTGGGCCTGGCGGTCGGCATCGGCCTGGGCGCGTTGGTCGCGCTGATCCTCGACCGCGTGGTCGGCCGCAAGGGCACGAGCGTGATCGCCGATTGGGTCGAGACCACTCCCGGCGACGCCCCGAGCGCCGGCGCCAGCCCGGCCGACGGCCCCAGGCCGGCCGACGGCCCCAGCCTGGCCGACGGCCCCAGCCCCACCGACGGCGCCAGCCCTCGGCAGGGGGACGGCGCATGACCGGCGGCGACGGCCTGCTCGGTCACGACCTCCTTCCCGGCGAGAAAGGCCCGCAGGATGCCTGTGGCGTGTTCGGCGTCTGGGCTCCGGGTGAAGAGGTGGCCAAGCTCAGCTACTTCGGGCTGTACGCCCTGCAGCACCGGGGCCAGGAGTCGGCCGGCATCGCCACGAGCGACGGCAGCAAGATCCTCGTCTACAAGGACATGGGTCTCGTGTCGCAGGTGTTCAACGAGGCCGCGCTCAGCACCCTTGTCGGCCACATCGCCGTCGGGCACTGCCGATACTCCACCACCGGCGGCTCCAGCTGGCAGAACGCGCAGCCGACGCTCGGCCGCACCACGAGCGGCACGCTCGCCCTCGGTCACAACGGCAACCTCACCAACACGGCCGAGCTCCTCCAGCTCGTGCACGAGCGCTACCCGCAGGTCGAGGGTGAGTTGCGCCGCGGTAACACCACCGACACCGCCGTGCTCACCGCCCTCCTGACCGGCGACCCCGACCACACGCTCGAGTCCACGGCCCTCGAGGTGCTCCCGCGCGTGCAGGGCGCGTTCTGCCTGGTGTTCATGGACGAGACCACGCTCTACGCCGCCCGCGACCCCCAGGGGGTGCGGCCTCTCGTGCTCGGCCGCCTCGAGCGCGGCTGGGTCGTGGCGTCGGAGACCGCAGCGCTCGACATCGTCGGCGCCAGCTTCGTGCGCGAGGTGGAACCGGGCGAACTCATCTCCATCGACGAGAACGGGCTGCGCACCCAGCGCTTCGCGGCGGCCAAGCCCAAGGGATGCGTGTTCGAGTACGTCTACCTCGCCCGCCCCGACACCACCATCGCCGGCCGCGGCGTGCACGAGGCGCGCGTGGAGATGGGGCGGCGGCTGGCGGCCGAGCACGCCGTGGAGGCCGATCTCGTCATCCCCACCCCCGAGTCCGGCACGCCGGCGGCGATCGGCTACGCGCAGGCCTCCGGCATCCCCTTCGGCCAGGGCCTCGTCAAGAACTCCTACGTCGGCCGCACGTTCATCCAGCCGTCGCAGACCATCCGCCAGCGCGGCATCAAGCTCAAGCTGAACCCGCTGAAGGAAGTCATCAAGGGCAAGCGCTTGATCGTCGTCGACGACTCCATCGTGCGCGGAAACACGCAGCGCGCCCTCGTGAGCATGCTGCGCGAGGCCGGCGCGGCGGAGGTGCACGTTCGCATCTCCAGCCCGCCCATCACCTGGCCGTGCTTCTACGGCATCGACTTCGCCTCCCGCGCCGAGCTCATTGCCACCGGCCTCGGCATCGACGAGGTGCGGCAGTCCATCGGCGCCGACTCCCTCGGCTATCTCTCCCAAGACGGCATGATCGAGGCCACCGAGCAGCCCCGCGAGCGCCTGTGCACCGCCTGCTTCACCGGCGAATACCCGATCCCGCTGCCCGACGCCCAGCACCTCGGCAAGAACCTGCTCGAGCGCGGCGCCGCCGCCGACGGGTGCGACCCGGGTCCCGACGCCGAGTTCGAGGTGTCGCTGCCCGCCCCCGGCGCCGTGCGCCGCACCCGTCCTCACGCCGCACCGGCACCCCAACCCATCGGCGACCCCGGAAGGCAAGAATGAGCAACGCGTCCTACACCGCTGCCGGAGTCGACACAGCGGCCGGCGACCGTGCCGTCGAGCTGATGAAGTCCGCCGTCGGCAAGACTCACGGCCCCAACGTGCAGGGCGGCGTGGGCGGCTTCGCTGGTCTGTATGACGCGTCATTCCTCACCCGGTACCGGCGGCCGCTGCTGGCCACGTCGACGGATGGCGTGGGCACCAAGGTCGCGATCGCCCAGGCCCTCGACAAGCACGACACCATCGGCCAGGACCTCGTGGGCATGGTCGTCGACGACATCGTCGTCGTGGGCGCCCGGCCCCTCTTCATGACCGATTACATCGCCTGCGGCAAGGTGGTGCCCGAGCGCATCGCCACGATCGTGGGCGGCATCGCGGCGGCCTGCCTCGCGACCGGCACGGCTCTCGTCGGCGGCGAGACCGCTGAGCACCCGGGCCTTCTCGGCGCCGACGACTACGACGTCGCCGGTGCCGCCACCGGCGTCGTCGAAGCGGATGCTGTGCTCGGCGCCGACCGCGTGCGTCACGGTGACGTCGTGGTCGCCATGGCCTCCTCGGGGCTGCACTCCAACGGCTACTCCCTGGTGCGCAGCATCCTCCGGGAGGCGGGCATCGGCTACAACGACCGCTCCGACGACTTCGGCGGAGCCGTGGGCGAGGCCCTGCTCACCCCGACCCGGCTCTACACGACGCCGCTGCTTCGCATCCTCGACGACCCGACGCTGCAGGGTGCTGTGCACGCGCTCAGCCACGTGACCGGCGGCGGAATCGCCGCGAATCTCGCGCGGGTGCTCCCGCGGGGCGCCTGGGTGGAGGTCGACCGGTCCACCTGGTCGCCGCTGCCCGTGTTCCGGGTGCTCAGCGACCTCGCCTCGTCGACGCTCGAAAGCGCGGAGGGGACGTGGAACCTGGGCGTCGGAATGTTCGCGGTCGTCGCACCGTCAGCGGCGGCATCCGTCGTCGAACGACTGAACGCCGACGGCATCGCGTCGTGGGTCGCCGGCACGGTCTCGACGACCGCGCACGACCTCACCGGGTTCGAGCAGGGTGCGAAGGGTGTCGACGGGGGAGCCGTTCGTCTCGTCGGCACATACGCCGACTAGTCGCCGAGGCCGGCCGTGCGGACGCACCCGGTGCACCGAGACCGACACCTGCGGTCGAACCCGTCAGGTGTGCCGGGCGGCCTCGACCGGACCGGACGGTCTCGGCGGAGACGATTGCGACGAGCGGGCTACGCGCGCTTCTGCTCGTCTTCGGGAGTGTAGTGGTCCACGTACTCCTCGGGCTGAAGCTCCGCCTCGTACTCCGGCCACTTGGCCAGGTCTTCGTCGAGGCGGGGGTCGCCGGCAGCGTGCCCCGTGAGCTCGCGCTCCAGCGCGTTGTAGTTGGTTTCGGGGCTGAAGTACTTCAACTCCCGCGCAACCTTGGTGTGCTTAGCTTTTTGACGGCCGCGCCCCATGCGTGACCCCCTTACATGCCAGGCCGGGATGAGCGATGAGTCACCCGGGATTACCGAACGGAACAGAGAAACCTAGGGTCAGTTTAGCATGGTGCACTTGCTCCCCGGCCGGAGGGCGTGCCGGGGCCTCGGCGGCTGTCCTCCGACGTTCCCGCGCCGGCGAGAGATCCACCCCTCGCCCGTGAACGCCAGGGCAGCGGATGCGTCGGCTCGCGTTAGACCCTACCCGCGCGGCTTGGTCCGCGCCGGCTCACCCGCGGCCGGGGCGAGCGGCTTCCGCGGCACGGGGCGCGGCCGCACCGGCTCCCCGCGGCGCTCCTGGCCGGGCATGGGGCGGGAGCGCCGCCCGTAGATGAGCTCCGACGAGTCGAGCAGCCATGGAACCAGGGCGATGGTCACGCCGTGCACGAGCATGAGCTTCTGGCGGATGCGCCGGGCCTTGTGGTTGTGCAGCAGGGCCTCCCACCAGTGGCCCACGATGTAGATCGGGGTGTACACCGTGACGACCTCGGAGCCGTGCTCCTCGCGGCGGCCCTTGATGTATTGGATCAGGGGGAAGCTGATGTCGCGGTACGGCGACTGGATGATCCGCAGCGGCACGGCGATGTTCTGGGCGATCCAGTCCCGCTTGAGCTGCCTGGTCTCGTCATCATCGATCGAAACGTGGACCGCCTCGAGGCTCTCGTGCCGAGCGGCGATCGCGTAGTCCAGCGCCTTCAACACCGGCTTCTGCATCTTCCCCACGAGCACGATGGCGTGGTCACCCTGCGAACCGAAGGTCGTCTCCGGGTCGACGGCGATCTCGGTGGCGACGTCGCGGTAGTAGCGGTTGACGCCCAGCATGAGGGTGAACAGCACCGGCATCATCACGAACACCAGCCAGGCCCCGTGCGTGAATTTGGTGATGGTGACAACGATGAGCACGACCGCGGTCAGCAGCGCCCCGAACCCGTTGATGGAGAGGCTGCGGAGGATCGGCCCGCGCGGAGTGGCACCCGCCTTCAGCAGCGTGATCCAGTGCTTCACCATGCCTGACTGGCCGAGGGTGAACGAGACGAACACCCCGATCACGTACAGCTGGATCAGCACCGTGAGATTCGCCCGGTAGACCACGAGGATCAGGCAGGCGGCAAGGGCGAGCAGGAGCACGCCGTTGGAGTAGATCAACCGGTCGCCGCGGGTGCTGAGCGACTTGGGCGCGTACGAGTCGCGGGCCAGCACCGAGCCGAGCAGCGGGAATCCGTTGAACGCCGTGTTCGCGGCGAGCAGCAGCACCGCGGCGGTCGCGGCCTGCACGATGAAGAAGAGGAGCGAATTGTTGCCGAAGACCGATGAGGCGACCTGGGCGATGAGGCTCCGTTGCGGCTGCGTGGCGCATTCGTTCCAGCCGATCAGGTCACACGGGTCCTCCGAGTAGTGCACCCCGGAGATCAGGGCGAGCGTCGTGAGCCCGATGAACAGGGCGATCGCGATGCTTCCCATCAGCGCCAGGGTCGCCTGGGCGTTCTTGACCTTCGGATGCCGGAAAGCGGGCACGCCGTTGGCGATCGCCTCCACGCCGGTGAGGGCGCTGCATCCGCTGGCGAACGACCGCAGCAGCAGCAGGATCAGCGCCGCCTGCGCGAGTGAGTGAGCGTGAACCTCGTATCCGGCCGATTCGGCCACCGGCGGGTTGCCGAGCGCTACCCGGGTGAGCCCGACCAGCACCATGGCGAACACGCTGCCGATGAAGACGTAGGTGGGAACGGCGAACGCCTTGCTCGACTCGCGCACTCCCCGCAGGTTCACCGCGGCGAGCAGGATGACGAAGAACACCGCCATCTCCACGCGCAGCGGCGCGAGCTCGGGCAGGGCCGAGATGATGTTGTCGACACCGCTGGCCACCGAGACGACGACCGTCATCACATAGTCGACGAGCAGAGCGGATGCGACGACCAGGCCCGCCTTCTCACCCAGATTCTTCGACGCCACCTCGTAGTCGCCGCCGCCCGACGGGTACGCCTTCACCAGCTGCCGGTACGACAGCGTGACCACGACGAGCAGCAGCACGACCACCGCGGCGACCCACGGCGCGAACGCCAGGAACGACAGGCCCCCGAGCGTCAGGATCATCAGGAGTTCCTGCGGCGCGTAGGCGACGCTCGAGAGCGGGTCGCTCGCGAAGATCGGCAGCGCGAGGTACTTCGGAAGGAGCTGCCCTTCTAGCTGCTCGCTGGGTAGGGGGTCCCCGATGATCCACCGTTTCGGCGATCGGACGTCGGGCGGCGGGGTGTTCCCCTCGGAAGTCACGAGGGATGACACTACACCGTTGTCTTCCGGTGTCAAGCCGCGTCAGCGGCGCAGCGAATCCAGCAGCCGCGACCGCACACTCCCGAGCTCCCGGCGCAGGTCGTCGACCGTCTCCGGCCCGATGGGGGAGCGCGCGGCGATGGTCCGCAGGTCGGTGCGCACCTGCTGGCGGAACTCGTTCAGCACGAGGTCTGCCTCGCGCAGCAGCCGGTTGGAGCGGGCGAGCGGGGTGTCTTCGGGGGCCGGCCCCTTCGCATCCGTTTTCGCCTGCTGAGCGGCCGCGGCGAGGTCGGCCCGCAGGCTCTTCATCGCGGCGTTGACGCCCGAGCGCACCTCGTCGGCCAACCGCCGCACCGAGTCGCTCATCTCGTTCTCGATCATGGTGAGGTCTCCTTCGCGTGCGGCCAATTCGGCGCGCCCGGAGTCGGTGATGTCGTAGACGGTCTTGCGGCCGTCGGTGGTCTTCTGCACCAGGCCGTCCTCCTCGAGCTTCGACAGCCTCGGGTAGATGGTGCCGGCGCTCGGGCTGTAGGTGCCGCCGAAGCGATCGCTGAGCGCCTGGATCAGCTCGTAGCCGTGCCGGGGCTGCTCCGCGAGGAGGCTCAGGAGGTAGAGGCGCAGGCTTCCGTGGGAGAACACCGGGGGCGTCATGCTGTTGCCCCGCTCGACGCATTCTCGGTGCCCGCGGCCGTGGCTTGCCGACGCACGACGGAGATGTCGCCCGAGACGGAGTTGGCGCGCAGTTCGAGCCAGGAGCCGGCCAGATCGCCGAAGCTGCCCTCGTAGCCCTTGCCGAAGCTGCGGCGGATGCTGTGGTCATCGACCTGCAGGGCGCCGGAGACGGTATTGAGAAGGTAGCGGGCGGGAACGTCGGCACCCAGGCGAAGCATCACACTGCCGTTGACCGTGTTGGTGCTGATGGTGTCGGGGATGCCGGTGACGTCGAGGAAGACGTCACCGGAGACCCCGTCGAGTGTGAAGCGGTCGATGCGGCCGCTGACCGTGGTCTCGCCGGTGACCGTGTGCACCGACACCGGGCCGGAATGGTCGCGCACGGAGATCTCGCCGTTGACAGCGTTCACGTCGAGCGCTCCGGTGACGCCGTCGACGACGATGTCGCCCGACACGGTGTTCAACCGCGCCCCGGCGGTGAGGTTGGAGACGAGGGCTTCGGCCGAGACGACTCCGAGCTTGACCGCGACGTCGCGGGGGACCATGACGCTGATATCCGCCTTCGCGCTGCCGCGGAATGACGAGAAGACGTCGATGAAGTTGTCCCAGCGCAACTGCGGATGGTCGATCTCGAGGGCGTCGCCGTCCATGGAGATGCGGAGCTCCTTTCCGCTGACCGAGTGCACCTCGACGCGGGCGCCGGGCTCGTCGTGACCGACGACATCCACGGTGCCGCCGATGAGGGTGACCTTCAGGCGGCGCACCAGCGCGAGGTCGATGACTTTGGACTGGCCGGGGGCGACCAGCCATTTTTCGAGTGACATCTCTGCTCCCTGCTCGCGGCGTTCAGCCGCCGATTCTTCGCGATATATCGCGACTTATAGAAACACGATATATCGCGTTCTCCTACCGCGCAAGACCCGGACTCCCTTTCACGGGCAGGCCTCGCTCGCGATACCGCGCCCCCGCCAGCTAAGTCGCGACGGCCGCGACTTACGCCATCGCGTCTCTCGGATACGCCTTTGTGAGCATCCGTTACATCGAAGCCTGTGGTTGAATTGGACGGTGATCGACATAAGTGCAGGGAACGCCCTCGGTTCCACCGGTGCAAGTGACCTGTTCCAGATCCTCCGCGACGGACGGCCGCGCACGCGCACCGAGCTCGCGAACCTCACCGGCCTCGCCCGGTCCACGATCGCCCTGCGCATCGACGCCCTGACGCAGCTCGGACTCGTGGGTCCCGCCGGCGACGCGCCGTCGACCGGTGGCCGCCCGTCGTCGCAGTTCGCGCTCGCCACCGACACGAAAGTCGTTCTGGCCGTCGATATCGGTGCGTCACACATCCGTCTCGCCGTCAGCGACCTGGCCGGCCGGCCGCTGCTCGAAGACGCCACCGACATGGAGGTGGCAGAAGGGCCGGAGGCGGTCCTGGACTGGGTGATCGAGGCCGGCCGGGCGTTGCTGGCGAAGGCGGCCCGCTCTGACGGCGACCTGCTGGCGATCGGCGTCGGGTTGCCGGGACCGGTCGAGTACGGAACCGGCCGCCCGATCAACCCGCCCATCATGCCCGGCTGGGACCGGTTCGATGTGCCCGGCTGGCTGCAGGCCCACTTCGACGTGCCGGTGCTCGTCGACAACGACGTGAACATCATGGCGCTGGGCGAGCGGGAGCTGGCCTGGCCCGACGTCGACCATCTCGTGTTCGTCAAGGTCGCGACCGGCATCGGCTCCGGCGTGATCTCCGGGGGGATGCTGCAGCGCGGCGCCCAGGGAATCGCCGGCGACATCGGCCACGTCCAGGTCTCGCGCGGCCTGGACGTGCCCTGCCACTGCGGCAATCGGGGCTGCCTGGAGGCGCTGGCCTCGGGCCCCGCGCTGGCCAAGGCGCTGCGTGCACGCTCGATCGACGCGCAGGGCAGCCAGGATGTGGTCGATCTCGTCAAGCACGGCAACCTCGAGGCCATCCAGGCGGTGCGGCAGGCCGGCCGCGACCTCGGTGAGGTGCTGACGGCATGCGTGAGCCTGATCAACCCCTCGGTCATCGTCATCGGAGGCTCCATGGCGCAAGCCGGTGAGCACCTGATCGCCGGGGTGCGCGAGGTCGTGTACACGCGGTCCATGCCCCTGGCCACGCAGCACCTGCAGATCACCCAGTCGAGTGCGGGCGTGAATGCCGCGGTGCTCGGGGCCAGCATGCTGGCCATCCACCACGCCCTCTCGCCCGCCGTGGTGGAGGCGATGGTCGCTCGCCAGGCCGGCTGACCGGCGAGCCGCCGGCATCCGTTGCTACCGTTCGACGGACAATCTCGTGAAATCGGGCAGAATCGGCTATAAAACCGGGCCTTTTCTTGAAATTCTCCGTCGAACGGGCAGCGAACGGCGGCCACCCATCGGGTCGGGTGACCGCCGTTTCGCCGGTAGCGTTCCCCCTGCCTACCGAGTGCTGAATGCCGCGTCGAATGCGGCATCGGGCTGGTCGAATGCGAGCCGGCGCACGAATTCGAGCGCTTCGGGCGCGCCGACGAGCCGGTCCATGCCCGCGTCCTCCCATTCCACCGAGATGGGGCCGTCGTAGCCGATCGTGTTGAGCATGCGGAACGCGTCCTCCCAGGGCACGTCGCCGTGTCCGGTTGAGATGAAGTCCCAGCCGCGGCGCGGGTCGGCCCAAGCCAGGTGCGAACCCAAGCGGCCATTGCGGCCGTTGCCCAACCGCTTCTTCGTGTCTTTGCAGTCGACGTGGTAGATGCGGTCCTTGAAGTCCCAGAGGAAGCTGACCGGGTCGAGATCCTGCCAGACGAAGTGGCTCGGATCCCAGTTCAGCCCGAACGCCTCCCGGTGACCGATCGCCTCGAGGGTGCGCACCGTCGTCCAGTAGTCGTAGGCGATCTCGCTCGGGTGCACCTCGTGCGCGAACCGCACGCCGACCTCGTCGAAGACGTCGAGGATCGGGTTCCAGCGGTCGGCGAAGTCCTGGTAGCCCGCGTCGATCGCCTCCTGTGACACCGGCGGGCACATCGCGACATACTTCCAGATGGACGACCCGGTGAAGCCGACGACCGTCTTCACGCCGAGCTTGGCGGCGAGGCGAGCGGTGTGCTTCATCTCCTCGGCTGCGCGCTGCCGCACGCCTTCCGGGTCGCCGTCCCCCCAGACGACGTCGGGCAGGATGTCGCGGTGCCGCTGGTCGATCGGGTCGTCGCAGACCGCCTGTCCCTTCAGGTGGTTCGAGATCGTGTAGACCTTCAGGTTGTACTTCGCCAGGAGGTCGAGCTTGCCCTGCACGTACTCGTCGTCATCCCAGCGCCACGGGTCGAGGTGGTCGCCCCAGCAGGCGATCTCGAGGCCGTCATAGCCCCAGCCGGAGGCCAGGCGCGCAACTTCTTCGAGCGGCAGGTCGGCCCACTGGCCGGTGAACAGGGTGATCGGGCGTGGCATACGTGACTCCTTTGTTGGCGGTGGTGACGGTGTGACGGATGGCGGTGGTCAGTTTCCGACGCTGGTCCAGCGGCTGTCGTCGCCGGCGCTTCTCTCGACGGCGGCGAGCACCTGCTGCACCTGCAGGCCCTCGGCGAACGACGGATGCGGCTGCACGCCGGCCTCGATCGCCTCCACCAGGTCTTTCACCTGGTGGCTGAACCCGTGCTCGTAGCCCAGCATGTGACCGGTGGGCCACCACGCCGAGACATACGGATGCGCCGGCTCGGTGACGAGGATGCGCGAGAAGCCCTGGCGGGTGTCCGGGGCGGTGGCGTCGTAGAAACCGAGGGCGTTGAGGTCTTCCAGGTCGAACGAGAGCGCGCCGGTCGTGCCGGCCACCTCGATGCGAAGCGCGTTCTTGCGCCCGGTCGACATGCGGGTGGCCTCGAAGGAACCCACCGCGCCGCCGTCGAAGCGCCCGGTGAACAGAGCGAGGTCATCCACGGTGACAGCGCCGCGCTCGCTGGAGGCCGTGCCGGACAGGCCGACGGCGTCGGCGAGCAGGGGACGCTCACTGACGAAGGTCTCGAGCATGCCGCTCACCCGGGTGAGCTTCTGGCCCGTGATGAACTGGGCGAGGTCGATGGCGTGGGCGCCGATGTCGCCGAGGGCCCCCGAACCGGCGATCTCCTTCTGCAACCGCCAGGTGAGCGGCGCCTCGGCATCGACCAGCCAGTCCTGCAGGTAGGCGGCGCGCACTTGGCGCACCTGCCCGATCGCGCCGGAGGCGACGAGGTCGCGGGCGAAGGTTGCGGCAGGCACTCGGCGGTAGGTGAAGCCGACCATGGCGAACACGCCGCGGGCCGCTGCCTTCTCGGCTGCGTCCGCCATGGCCGCGGCCTCCTCGGGCGTGTTGGCCAGCGGCTTCTCGCACAGCACGTGCTTGCCGGCCTCGAGTGCGGCGATCGCGATGTCCACGTGCGAGGCGCCGGGCGTGACGATGTCGACGATGTCCACGTCGTCGCGGGTCACGGCCTCCCGCCAGTCAACGGATGTCTCGGCCCAGCCCCACTTCTCGGCTGCGGCGGCAACGGTGTCGGCGTTCCGGCCCACCAGCAGCGACATCCGGGGGGTGGCGGGCAGGTCGAAGAATCGCGGGGCCACCCGCCAGCCTTGCGAGTGCGCCGCGCCCATGAATCCGTGTCCGATCATCGCGACGTTCAGGCTGGGAATGTGTTGGGGCACCGTTTTCTCTTTCTACGATCGGGGAGGGGTGGTCGGAATGCGGGTGGTCGGCAGGGTGCCGGCCACCCGCATCCGTTTTCTAGGACTCGAAGGCCATCGGCATGTACTTGTCGACGTTCTCCTTGGTGACGACCGGCGCGCGGAGCACGATGCGGTTCGGCACCTCGACCTCGACCAGGTCGCTCATGGCCTTGCCCTGCGCGATCAGGCGGGCCAGGCGGATGCCGTCGGCGGCCTGGGTGGACGGGTAGATGATGGTGGCCTTCAGCACGCTGTCACCCGACTCGATCTCCCGCATGGCGTTGGCCGAACCGGCACCGCCGACCATGATGAACTCGTTGCGGCCGGCCGCGTCGATCGCGGCGAGCACGCCGACGCCCTGGTCGTCGTCGTGGTTCCACAGCGCGTCGATGTGGGGAGCGGCCGAGAGCAGTTGCGAGGCGGCGGCCTCGCCGCCCTGCACGGTGAAGTCGGCCGCGACGCGGTTGTTCACCTTGAGGCCGCAGTCGGCGAGGGCGTCCTTGAAGCCGGCGCTGCGGTCCTGGGTGAGGGGCAGCGAGTCGATGCCGGCGATCTCGGCGACGACGGCGTTCGACTTGCCCTTGAGCTGCTCGCAGATGTAGGTGCCGGCGCTCACGCCCATGCCGTAGTTGTCGCCGAGGATCGTGGTGCGGGCGGCGAAGGGGCTGGAGAATTCGCGGTCGACGTTGATGACCGGGATGCCGGCTTCCATTGCCTTGGTGGCCACGGCCGTCAGTGCGGCGCCGTCGGTGGGCAGCAGCACGATCGCGTCGACCTTGTCGTTGATGAAGGTCTCGACCTGGCTGATCTGGAGGTTCGCGTCGTTGGTGCCCTCGGCAACCTTCAGGTCGACGTCGGAGAACTTCTTGGCCTCGGCGATCGCGGCGCTGTTGATGGCGCCGAGCCAGCCGTGGTCGGCGGCCGGGCCCGAGAAGCCGATGGTGACGGTGTCGCCGGTGGCTTCGTTGCCTTCAACGGATGCGTTGGTCGGGCCGGTCTTCGAGGCGTCGGCCTCAGCAGTGCAGCCGGACAATAGGCCGGCGACGGCGAGCGAAGCGCCGGCGGCGATGAGCATCCGCTGGCGAGTGGTGCGTGCTGCAAGCATGGGTTCCTCCTAGTGAGTGATTCGCAGTCGTCACCGGGAGGAGGGCTGCCGGTTCGGCGGCCTGCGTCCACGCTGACGATCCACACCATAGCAGAAGTAATACACGGATCGGCGACTTACTTATGTTGTTCGACATATGTTATGTTTCGTGCATGATCGAAGACGACCAGCGGGCGCCGTTACTTGAGGTCACCGGAATCACCAAGGCCTTCGCCGGCGTGCAGGCCCTCGGCGGTGTCAACCTCGAGGTGCGCCCGGGCGAGGTGCACTGCGTGCTCGGGCAGAATGGCGCGGGCAAGTCGACACTGATCAAGACCCTCGCCGGCGTGCACCAGCCCGACGCGGGAGAGATCCGCTGGCAGGGGGAAGCCGTGACCATCCCCGACCCGGTCGCGGCCATCGACCTGGGCATCGCCACGATGTACCAGGAGCTGGACGTCGTCGATGGACTGACGATCACCGAGAACATCTTCCTCGGCCACGAACATGCCACCGCCGGAGTGCTGAAGGTCGCCGCGTCCAACCGGCGTGCGACCGAACTACTGCGGCGCCTCGGGCACGGCGATCTCTCGCCGAGCACAGAGGTGGGGCAGCTGTCGGCGGCCAACAAGCAGATCGTGAGCATGGCGCGTGCCTTGTCGCACGACATCCGTCTGATCATCATGGACGAGCCGAGCGCTGTGCTCGACTCGGAAGAGGTTGCGAACCTGTTCCGCGTGGTGCGGGAACTGACCAGCCAGGGCATCGCCGTGGTCTACATCTCCCACCGGCTCGAGGAGATCCGGCAGATCGGCGACCGCATCTCGGTGATCAAGGATGGCAGGAGCACGGCCAGCGGCCTCGACGTCGCCAGCACCCCGACCCCCGAGCTCATCCGGCTGATGACCGGCCGCGAGGTCGCGAACGTCTTTCCGCCAGCGGTTCCGATTCCAGCGGATGCCCCGGTCGTCATCTCCGTCGAGGACCTCGGGCTGCGCGGTCATTTTGAACACGTCACCTTCTCTGTGCGCGCGGGGGAGACGGTGGGGCTCGCCGGCCTCGTCGGCTCCGGCCGCTCCGAGATCCTCGAGACCATCTACGGTGCGCGCAAGGCGACGGCAGGGCGGGTGAGCGTGGCCGGAAAGGTGCTGCGACCGGGGTCGGTCCCGGCGGCGGTGAACGCGGGGATCGGCCTGTCGCCTGAGGAACGCAAGAGCCAAGGCCTGATCCTCGACGAGCCGGTGTTCAAGAACGTCACATTGTCGAGCTTCGCGCGGTTCGCCCGGGGCGGTTTCCTCGGCGAACGAGGCGAGCGCGACGCGGCGCGTCGGCAGATGGAGGCGCTGGAACTGCGCCCCGCTGACCCTGAACGTCCGGCCCGCACCCTCTCGGGCGGCAATCAGCAGAAGATCCTGCTGGCCCGATGGCTGGTGCACGGCACCTCGGTGCTGCTGCTCGACGAGCCCACGCGCGGAGTGGATGTGGGTGCACGTGCTGAGATCTACGCCCTGATCCGGGAGCTCGCCGCCGCAGGAACCGCGATCATCGTGGTCTCCAGCGAGATCGAAGAGGTCCTCGGTCTCGCCGACCGGGTGCTGGTCATCGGCGACGGCGAAGTGCTCGCCACAACGAACGCAAGCGACATCGACGAGCCGGGAGTGCTCGATCTGGTCATGAAAGGAAGTGCCGCGTGAGCAATCCGAAGAGCGCCGTTGTGTCTCCGGCCGGCCGAGACGACACCGAGGCGAAGCCGAATGCCGCCACGCGGTTCCTGCACGGCTCGGCCGGGCGCAACCTGGGCCTGATCATCGCGCTCGTGGTGCTCATCATCGTGGGCGCACTGACCGCGGGATCCCAGTTCACGAACGTCGGCAACTTCCTGACCATCATCCGCTATGCGTCGGTCATCGGCGTGATCAGTGTCGGCGCGACGTTCGTGATCACCGCTGGCGGCATCGACCTGTCGGTGGGGTCGGTCATGGGCCTCGCGACGGTCGTCGCCAGCCTGACATCGGTGCAGCTGGCCGCAACTCAGAGCACCTGGGTGTTGATGGTGCTCGTCGCGCTCGCGGTGGGAATCGTCGCCGGCCTCATCAACGGAATCGTGATCGCCTATGGCAATGTCGTGGCGTTCATCGCCACGCTGGCCATGCTCACCGCGGCTCGCGGTTTGGCAGAACTGATCTCCGACCGGCACACCCAGATCGTGAGCAACCGCGGCTTCCTCGCCTTCATGCGCGGCGACTTCCTGGGCATCTCGGTGCTCATCTGGATTTTCATCGTCGTGGCGATCGCCGGCTGGTTCCTGCTCAACCGCACCACGTTCGGGCGCCGCACGGTGGCGATCGGCGGCAACCAGGAGGCCACGCGGCTGGCCGGCATCAAGGTGAAGCGGCACCTCGTGTACGTGTACGTGCTGGCGGGACTCTGCGCCGGCATCGCCGCGGTGATGATGCTCGGACGCACGACCGCCGGCACATCCACTCACGGCACCTTGTACGAGCTGGATGCGATCGCCGCGGTTGTCGTGGGTGGCACCCTGCTCATCGGCGGCCGCGGCACGATCGTCGGCACGGTGCTCGGCGTGCTCATCTTCAGCACCCTGACGAACGTCTTCACCCAGAACAACCTGGACACATCGGTGCAGGCGATTGCGAAGGGCGTGATCATCGTGGTCGCGGTGCTGCTGCAGCAGCGGTTCGCCGTCCGCGGCGCCAAGCGGACGTAGGGTAGCGGAATGAAGCTCACCAAAGGCCAGCTCGGTACCGACCCCGTGCGCGCCTTGAACCACTGGATCGACGAGGCGGTCTCGGCTGGCGGCGATGAAGCGATGACCTTCACGTTGGCCACGGTGGATGACACGGGCGCGCCGGACGCGCGGGTGGTGATTATCCGTACGAGCGACGACGACGGCCTCACGTTCTACAGCGACACGCGGTCGGCAAAGGGGGCTCAGCTGTCAGCGGAGCCGCGCGCCGCTCTGGTCCGCTACTGGCCTGCACTCAAGCGGCAGGTCCGGGTGCGCGGAAAAGTCGAGGTCCTGCCATCCTCGGACATCGACGCGGCCTTCGTGAGCCGAGAGCGCAGGTCGCAGCTCGGCTACTGGAGCAACGAACAGTCTGCCGCGATTGCCGACCGCGCGGCGCTGGAGCGGCAGCTCGATGAGGTCATCGCGCGGTTTGAGGGGCAGGACGTGCCACGGCCTGAACACTGGGTCGTGTATCGAATCCGGCCGGAGTACATCGAGTTTTGGCAGAGCGGTGAGCGCCACCTTCACGACCGGATCGCGTTCACGCTCCGCGATGGGTCGTGGCAGTCGGAGCGCCTGCAGCCCTGACCCTTGGTCACTCAGTACTAGTCCAGGTCGCTCTCCAGAAGCGCGACCAGCGAGTCGAGAACCGCATCTGCATTGTCGCCCTCGGCACTGAGGAGCACCTGGTCGCCGTGCTGTGCCCCGAGGGTCATGATCGACAGGGGGCTGGCAGCGTTGACGAATTGTCCCCCCTCCTTGGCGATCTTCACCGCAAGGCCGCTGGCCTTCACTCGTTGGGTGAAGACCCCGGCAGGCCGCGCATGCAGGCCGACGGCAGAGGCGATGGTGGCGGTACGTTCAGGCATTCGTTTCTCCTATTGCTTGTGGAAGCCGTCGATCACGTCGCGGCACAGTTCGTCGACGGGGATCATTCGCTGCAAAGACTGCGGGGTCGCCCGCCGTGGCCAGAGCTGCCAGCGACCGACGACGAGGCCGTGGCCGGCCGATGCGGCCACTGCCTCCCAGTCGAGCTGTGAACTGACAAAGGCGGTCAGCGCTCGCCTCTTGTTCTTTGGCGGGCGGTCCTGGAGGATGACCGCGGTCTGCTGGATGGCTGCGTCGCGGTAGATGCGGAGCCTGCGGTGCAGAACGAGCAGCAGGACGCCGTAGGTGACGACGAGGACGTTGATCGGGAGTGCGTTGGCGCTGTAGAAGTCATAAACGGCAGGACCCCACGTGCCGAAGAGGTTGTTCCTCACCCACTCGATCATGAGAGCCTCGAGCGCAGCAGGGCGAGAATCTCAGCAGCAGAGGATGCTTCGGCCAGGTCGGTGATGAGGGCCGGGTCCTGCAGGAGAGTCCCGACCGCTCGAAGAGTTTCGACCTGGGAGGCGGAATCCGGGAGCGCCGGCATCAGGACAAGGCCGACGTCCACGCGGCTTTCCGGCTCGTCCATCCGGGCGAAGGAAACGGGCCGCGCGAGGGTCGCGATGGCGACGGAGGGCCGCAGAACGAACTCGCGTTCGGCGTGCGGGATGGCGGCGCCGAGAACGTCGTCGCCCAGGCTGAGGCCAGTGGGACTTGTTGATTCGCGCGCGATAGCTGCGTCCGCAAATCCGGGAGTGACGTGGCCCTCCTGATGAAGGGCGGCGGCGAGCGAGCGGATGACATCCCGATCATCCTCCGCGTCCGCGCGCACGAGAATGGTGCGTTCGTTGATCAGGTCGCTGAGTTCAGGCATTCGGTTCTCCCTGTGCGATGCGCCGCACGGTTGCATGGATGTCGGGTGATGAGAAGAGAGCGCGGCCCACCACGGCGCCGTCAGCCCCCTGGGCAGCGATGCTATCGGCGTTCTCCCCGTCGACCGCTCCATCGACGATGACCTGAAGCCCGAGTTCATGTGCTTCAGACACGACAGGTCCGAGCTGCGCGACGACGCCCGGGAGATGTGGAGCAGAGCCTGCTTCCGGCTCGGTCGAGAGGACGAGGAGATGTTCAATATGGGGGGAAAGATAGCGAAGGGCGGGCGGGGGAGTAGCGGGGTTGATGGCCAGCCCTGGGCGGTAGCCCCGCTCAGCCACCTTTCGAAGGACGCGGCGGGGGTAGCGCGTGGACTCGAGGTGCACGGACACGCGGCGCAGGGGAAGATCCGGCAGGAGTTCGAGGACCCCCTCCGGGTTCTCCACCATCAGGTGCACGTCAATCGGCAACTTCCCCCACCGTGCGATTTCTTCAACCAGGCGGAGGCCGAGGTTCATGGCGGGAACGAACACGCCGTCTTCGACGTCGAGGTGTATTCCTTCGACGCCCGCATCCTTCAGCCGCTCCAACTCCTCACCAAGGGTGAGAAGCGGAGCGGCCGCAAGGGACGCTGTGACTGCCAGCGAAGAGCGCACTGTCGTGACGAACCTATCCTCGTGCCCCGACGGTTTCCGCTTCGTCCTGGACAATCGGCAGGAGCCGCTCGCCCAGCGGGAAGAACCGCTTGAGGAAGTAGAGTCCCACGACGAGCGCGAGGCTCACGATGATCGCTACCGCCACAGGGGTCTGGAACAGGTAGTAGAAGATGTACGAGGTGGGAACGGAGCCGTCGCTCATGACCGTGAAGTTGTTGTAGCCACTCGGCAGGTCAAGCGATTGGGTGGACTGAACCATTTGGGTGATCGCGGGTGCGATGTGAGTGCTGAACCACAGACCGATGCCCATGACGATCGCACCCAGGATGATGGTCAGCAGGAGGTCCCCGCCCACAAGCGGCACGAGCAGGGCAGCGACGAACGGGCCGTCAGCAAGGTCGACGAACGGCAGCGTCTGGTTCCCGAGCGGGGCCAGGGCGAGAGCCATGAGGATTTCGACGGGAACCATGAGCAGGCCGGCGGCGATGACGGCGGGGTTGCCGATCAGTACCGCCGCATCCATGCCGATGTAGATCTCACGACCCGCGAAGCGCTTGCTCATGAACTTCCGGGCCGCGTTGGCCAGTGGAGTGAGCCCTTCGACGAGGATGGCGACCATGCGGGGGATGAGCAGCATGACCGCAGCCGTGTTTATCGCCGTGCCGAGCGCCGCACCCAGGTCCTGACCTGCCGCGAGACCCAGGATGATGCCGATGATGAAGCCCAGCATCATGGGCTCACCCAGCAGCCCGAGCCTGCGCCTGGTCATGTCGGGGTTCAGGTTGAGCTTGGTGAGGAAAGGCACCCGGCGAAGCAGGAGGGCGAACGGTGTAGCGAGCAGCATGTAGCCCGCAGACTGCAGGTGGGGTATCGAGATTCCCGGCAGGCCGAAGTATTTCTCCACCATCGGTGCGGACCAGTCGGCGAGGAAGAGCGCGATCACGAAGCACACGATGGCGGCGTACATGGCCAACCAGAAGTTGTCGGTGACGTAAAGAACCAGCGCGCCGACGAAGGCGATGTGCCAGTAGTTCCATAGGTCGACATCGAGCGTCTTGGTGAGACGGAGCAGGATCAAGACGATGTTCAGCACGATACCGATCGGAATGATCAGGTAGCCCACCGAGCTACCGAAGGCGAGGGACGATGCTGCAGGCCAACCGATGTCGATCACCTGGAGGCCCGTGCCCGTGTTCTTCGCGAACGATTCGCCGATGGTGCTCACGGTCGTTCCCAGCAGTCCGACGGTGAGGAAGATGCCGACGAATGCGACGGCGATCGTCAGACCGCTGCGGATAGCGGTCGTGACCTTGAGGCCGAAGGCCAGGCCCACGGCGAGGATGATGAACGGGAGGACCACGGTGGGTCCCAGAGTGTTCAGGAAGTCGCCGACGGATTTCAGGACGGCTCCGATGTCAAACATTGCTGTCTCCGTCCTTGCTGGCCGTGAGGGCCTGCGCGAGTTCCTCGAGCGCGCGCTCTTCTCCGATTCCGGTCAGAAGCGCTACTCCGTTGATCACGGGCAGAACTTTTGCGAACTCGGGGGGCATCCCGGTGGTCGTGACGATCGCATCAGCATCGATGCGATCAGCCGAAAGTTCTGACACGCGGTACTGGGTTACCTGGGCGGGAATTCCCTGTTCCTTGAGGAACTCCTCCACCCTCAAGCGCACCATGGTCGACGTTGCGACCCCGGTGGCGCAAACGACGTATACCCGTTTCATTTCAAGCCCTTCTCTTTGGGTTCGGCCTGTTTGACTCGACTCGAGTGCAGCACCATCCCGATGGCAATTTTTCGTCAGCGCGTTCATACGAACACCATTTCTGTTCGGGTGAACGATGCAAACTTAGGGGTATTGCAGCTGATTCACAAGCTCGCACGGCTAATTGCTCCCGAACGGGCGGTGAGGCGTTCCCGAGCATCCTGGGTTCTCTTTGGTGCTTTTTGTGCCGGATCGAGCGAGCGACCGTTCCAATAGGGTTTGATACTGAGAATGCGCCGGACCGCCGGCGTGTGGACCGCTCGCCGAAAGGGCGAAGCTGAGAGGACCTGAGGCCGTGAAGGCAGAACGCCATTCCCGAATCGTCGAGATCCTCGATGACAAGAACACCGCCTCCGTCGCTGCTCTGAGCGCTGAGCTTCACGTGTCGGAGATGACGATTCGCCGCGATCTTTTGGAACTGGAGCGAACGGGCATCCTTCGCCGGATCCACGGCGGCGCCACGAGGACGACCGGGCGGGCTTATGAGCCCCCCTTCCGAGTGCGACAGGTCAATGACAGCGAGGTCAAGAAAGCGATTGCGAAGGTCGCCGCAGACATGATCGAGGACGGTGACGCGCTCGGAATCGACGTCGGCTCGACTGTCCTCGAGATCGTGCCCCAGATCACCGCGACGAACCTGACGATAGTGACTGCCAGTCTGCGCGTGGCCACGGCAGTGGCGGAGTATCACGCTTTAGAGCAGACGGTACGGCTGATCTCCACCGGTGGCGTTCTCCGGGCGGAGGAGCTCTCTTTCATTGGTCATGCCGCGGTGCAGAGCTTCGAGCGATTCCGCATCGACAAGGCGTTCCTCGGTGTGGGAGGCGTGTCAGTCAAGGGGGGAACGACCGAGTTCAACCTGGAAGACTCAGACGTCAAGCGGGCGATGGTGGCGTCAGCGAACAAGGTGATTGTGCTCGCGGACTCCAGCAAGCTGGAGAAGGTCGGTTTTGCCGAGGTCTGCTCCATCAGCGAGATCGACGTGCTGATCACGGATGACCGGGCCGACCCCGAGCTGCTCCGAGGGTTCGAAGCAGCCGGGGTCGAGGTGGTGGTGGCGCCGGTCGATTAAGCCGGCAGGCTGTCGCGCAACTTCTTGACTTCACCCATGAGCTCGCTAACGCGCGCCGGGTCGACAGGGTTCTCAAAGACCCCGTCCTTCTTGAAGTAGGTTCCCACAACGCCGCCGTCGGCCACACTGAGCTGGTCGAACGCCGTGTTGGCCTTCACGCCTGTATTGACGAAGACGGGCACATTCCCTGCCGCGTTCTTCACCGCCCGGAGCTGGTTCATGTCGGTCTGCGACCCGGCCGTGGGTCCCGATACGCAGATCGCATCGGGAAGCGTCGCGAAAACAGTTGTACGGGTGATCGACTCAAGGTCGCGCTCCGCGAGGTACCGGGCGGATTCGGGAACGATGTTGAAGAACAGCTTCACGTTCTCCCCGCCGACAGCGCGTCGGTGCCGTGCGGTCTCACCGACGTTGGTGTTCCAGAGGCCGAAGTCGCTCGCGTAGACGCCAGTGAAGATCTCGCGTACGAACTTCGCATCCGTCGCGACGGCGAGGTCGATGGAGGCGCGGCCGTCCCAGAGAACGTTCACGCCGAAGGGCACGGAGATTTCACCCTGCAGCTCGCCAATGATGCGGGCCATGGTGATAGCGGTGATCGGCTCGGTCTTCGTCAGGTAGGGCAGGCTGAACTCGTTGGAGAACATGACGGAGTCGACGCCGCCCTCCTGCAGGTTGGCGAGTTCGCGGCGGGCCCGGTCGATGATCTTCCGGAGTCCGCCGCTGGAATCGTAGCCAGGGTCTCCGGGGAGCGCGGAGAGATGCAGCATGCCGATGATCGGTTTTGCGGCGGGGAAGACATCGGTCAGCCAGTTAGCCATGGGACTCCTCGAATGTTAGAAAGTGTTCATATCGTACATTAATCGCGTGCAGTAGGCGCAAGGGAGAACTTAGCACCTGAGAGGGCCTGAGGCGCATGGGCCGCGGACAACCAGTCACGTTGCACACTTGCCCGGCCCATTCGGCGCCGTGGCCGAAGGCGGCATCCGCTTGATCTTGACGTGCCCACGGAGGAATCAGGAGTTAGTGGGGGCGGGGCGACGGTTGATTGCGGCCGAATTGAATGCGCCTTCAGCGAGGCGGCGGATTCCGTCACGAGAGAGCGTGCCGTGCAAACGAACTAGAAGGAAAAGCCCCGCTGGCGGTACTGAGTGGTACCGACAGCGGGGCTGGCAGCGTCGCGCCCTGATTGTTCGCGCTACACGCTCACCTCGTTGTGGCTGTTGATGGGGTCTCCGATCCTTCCTCAGCGGCGATGAGGTCCGTGCCGTTCCGGTACCACATTGGGCCAGCTGTTCCCTTCGCAACCCGGTGGCGAAGGACGAGGATGTACCACAGTGCTCCAACGACCTCGAAGGCGAGGACAAACCAAAGTACGGTGCGGTTGGCGCTCGGCAGGACCTGAGATGCGATCACGACCAATGCCCATCCGATGCCGATGTAGCAGAACGGCTTGAACCACCGCCCCAATGAGAAGTAGCTCGCGTCTGCCTCAGGGATCCGCCGCCGATATGCTCCGATCAGGGCGCCGATAACGGTAAGGCCATACGTGAGGTACAGCATGGTTGCGGTCATGCTTGCCAGGACATCGATCAGGCCACCCGAGAGGAACGTTATCCCGATGCCCACGATGCCGACCGCAATGCAGACGACGATGGGAGTTTGAGTGCGGGCGTTGATCTTTCGCAGGAAAGAGGAGCCGGGAAGCATGTTGTCCCGTGCCAATGCATACCCGGTACGGACACCGACGGTCAGGTTCCCCAGAATGCAGGAGAGCAGCGAGACAAACACGATCACCAGCAGGAAGTCTGTTGCGATGCTCCCGAAGTGGCTGCGGAACACTTCCACGACGGGGTTGGCATCGGACTCGACGAGTTCCTTGACGTTGCCCGGAATCGCCATTGCGATGATCGCGAAAGACACCAACCCCGCTCCACCGCTGACGAGGATTGCCCTCCACATTGATTTGGGTGCCGTGCGCCGCGGGTCATGTGTTTCTTCTGCGAGGTCGGCGCAGCCCTCCCAGCCACCGATGGTGAAAGCCGGAACAAGCAGGGCTGTGGCAAATGCGGTAAGCGTGATGGGCGCTCCACTGGTCGAGCCGATCTGAGCGAGGACTTTTGGCCCTGCTTCATCATCGAAGAAGAACAAGCCGATGCCGAGGCTCAGGATTAGCCCGAGGGTGCCGATAAGTTCTGTTCCAGTTGCTGCGTTCGTCACCCAGGCCGTCACGCGGATGCTGATGGTATTCACGAGGACTACCAGCACGATCGCGGCGATGGCTAGCGAGATGATGTTGACCCGGGTCGGGTGCTCCCAGAAAATGGGCGCGAAAGCCGTGCCGAAGGCTACAGCAATGGTTCCGGTTGCTGTCCACTGAACAAGCAGGGCGTTGTAACCCGTGAACCAGCCGAATCGCAGGTTCACTAGGAAAGTACTCCAGTGGTACGCGTATCCGGTTATGGGCATCCGCGCAGTCAAGTGGCCATATACCAGAGCAATGATGAGGACACCGGCGATTGCCGGAACCCAGATCCAGATCCCGATGCCTCCCAGCGACTCGAAGGGGACAACGAACAGTGTGAAGACGGTCGTGGTTACGCTGACGAGCGCGAACGCGAGGGCAAACGAAGATATCGGCCCTAGCGCTCGACGAAGCTCCTTCTTGTACCCGAAACGTGAGAGAAGTGCGTCGTCGCCACTTACCTTTTCGGACTTAACTTGCATGAATCGCCTCCTTGAGAATGATGCATTATTGGGTCTTCGAGGAGGGTTCGAACTCCAGGAAGTGTTGCCGCGGTTGTTACCGCGCGAACTCTATGTGGCCGCCCGAGACTGCTCACTTGGCGTTCCGGGCGTGCGCAGTGCAGGCGAGTCGAGCAAGGAGCGGAACCACCTGAACCGCTCGGCCAGCCTCTCGTGCCCGCGGGAGGTTGGATCATGTCTCTCGCTGGCTGCAAGAAGTGATTGCGTGGCTGTGAATGAGTCCCGTTCGCCTCGGACAGAACTGCCACCTAGGAGGGCGGCGCCGACAAGTGCGGTGTCGACTGGAAGGTGACGGACGCTGATCCCGAGAGCGTCTGCTTTGATATCGCCCAGAACCTGCACCTTCGTGATGCCGCCCGCAACCCGTAACTCGTCAGTGGGAACCCCAGCGTCTCGGAGTATTTCAAGAGTGGACGCAACGCCGAACGCGATGCCCTCAAGAACCGAATAAGCCAGCTCACGGCGGCCGTGCCGGTCAGAGAGGCCGAGGAAGCCGGCGCGAAGATGCGGGTCGCCGCGATCACCGTCTCCTAGATATGGCATGAAAAGTGGAGCCCGGTCCGAGGGGCTGGACCAACCCGAGGCTCCCTCGCGGAGCTCACGGTGCACTTCCGCGGCTGCGGAAGTCAATTCGTCGAGTGCGGAGAATCCCAGGTTCGAAAGGGCCCAATCCACGGCGCGGCCGGTCGTATTGATCCCGAGTTCCGTGGTGTACCGTCCAGGAACTACGTGGCTGTATTGCGAAATCCTGAGATCCTCGAGGGGGAATCGAGTCGCGGTGTTTATGCACGACGACGTCCCCGCCATTTCGCTGACCGCACCCGGCTCCGTGACCCCGCTCCCATAGGTTGCGCACTGGCTGTCTGCGCCGCCAATGATCACCGGGCAGTGCGCGCTCAGCCCGGTGAGGCGAGCGATGCTCCCCTTGATCTCGGAGATGATGCTTCCGGAGGGAAGTGCCTGCGGGAAGACCGCTGGGTCGAGCTCCATCGCCGAGAACAGCTCAGCCGACCAGTAGCGGTTCCGGAGGTCGTACAGGAGAGTGGAGTTGGCGTGCGTCTCGTCCGTCGCGATCGTTCCAGTCAGCGCGTGTAGAACGACATCGCGAGGCTGGAGGAAATAGCGGGCGGCTTGGAACTGGTGCGGCCGGTGGCGGCGAAGCCAAAGAAGTTTCGGCGCGATGTGGAAGGCCTCTGGAACGTGACCAGTTCTGCTGTGCATCAGGGCCTCACCCAAGGACTCTCGAAGGTCCCGTGCTTCAACCTCCGCACGGTTGTCCCGATACAACAGCCCAGGGCCAACAGGAGAGCCGTCAGCGGCTACCGGAACGACGGTAGGTGACTGCCCAGTTAGTCCAATGGCGATCACTTTCTCCGGCTGTGGCAGAGCTGCAACGAGTTCCCGCAGCGCGTCAACAGCGTTCTCCGCCCAGTCCTCCCCGTTTTGCTCTGCCCATCCAGCGCGCGGAGTCAAGGTGGCGTGCGCTCGACGGGTCTCGAAGATGACTCTGCCGTCTTCGCCGACCGCTGCGGCCTTGACACTTGTGGTGCCCACGTCCAAGCCAACGACCAAGGTGTTGGCGTTACTAGAGACTGATTGCATCAGGCCAACCCGGTGATGTTCGCAGCGTGTTCGCTCCGTTTCGTAGGCCTCCCTAGGGCAAGAGTTGGCACAGCGCCACACGCATGCTCTCGGACCGCCGCTTGATGTCCCACTAGGGTCCCCTCTGTTTGGCGTTGTTCATCCTATACACGCTGGGTGTTCGATATGGTCGCGTTTTGCAGCGAGTTTTCATGAGTTTCGGGGCGGGTGGGTGTGGGGACTGCGCGGACGACGGGTAGGGCCGCGGCTTATCCGGGTTGACATTGACGCTGCGTCAATCTCTAACGTGGACCACATGAGAGACGAACGCGCGGAGTGGTCCATTCACGATGTGGCGCGACTTGCGGGGACGACGAGTCGCACCCTGCGGCACTACGGCGCCGTGGGACTGCTGCCGGCCAGCCGCGTGGGGGCCAACGGCTACCGCTATTACGACGAGCGCGCCCTCGTGCGGCTGCAGCGCATCCTCATGCTGCGCCAGCTGGGCCTCGGCCTGCCCGCCATCGGCACGCTGCTTGACCGCGAGACCGATGACGCCGCCGCCCTCTCCGACCACCTGCTTCGCCTTCGGCAGGAGCAGGACCGACTCAGCCGGCAGATCCGGGCGGTCGAGCACACCATCCGCACCCTCACAGAAAGCGCGACCCTCATGCCCGAGAACATGTTCGACGGATTCGACCACACCCAGTACCGCGAGGAGGTGGAGGAGAAGTGGGGCCGGGACGCGTATGAGAAGGGCGACCGCTGGTGGCGCGGCCTGACGGATGCCGATAAGGCCGGCTTTCAGCAGCAGCACGCGGACATCGTGAGGGACTATGCCGCCGCCCGCGAGCAGGGTCTGCCGCCTGGCAGTGCCGAGGTGCAGGCCATCGCCGTCCGGCACCGCGACTGGATCGCCACCGGCTGGCAGGGGCGTCGGCCGACGGACGAACAGCTGGCCGGGCTCGGCGACATGTACGTCGCCGACGAGCGCTTCGGCCAGAATTACGGCGGCCAGGAGGGCGCCGCATACGTGCGCGATGCCCTGCGCGCGTTCGGCGAGGGCGGCCAGCACAGCGCAGGGTGACATACTTGCCCGGTGCATCTCCTCGCCGTGCTGAGCATGAAGAACCGGGCCCTGATCGCGCTCATCACCATCGTCGCCGCTGTGTTCGGCACGCTCGCGTTGACGAGTCTCAAGCAGGAACTGATCCCGTCGCTTCAGCTGCCGCAGCTGGTGATCACCACGAGCTACCCCGGTGCGTCGCCCGAGGTCGTCAACGATGACGTCTCGACCCCCATCGAACGCGCCATCCAGGGCGTTCCGGGTCTTGAGTCGACGTCGACGACGAGCAGCACCAATTCGTCGCTTGTGAGCGCCACCTTCACCTACGGCACCGACCTCGCCAAGGCTGAGTCGAAGATCTCCTCCGCGATCGGCGCCATCTCCTCCCGCCTTCCCGACAACCTCGATCCGCAGATCCTGAGCGGCAGCATCGACGATTTCCCGGTGCTCTCGATCGCGGTCTCCGGCCAGGACACCACCTCGCTCGCCGACGCGCTGAAGCGCGGGCCGCTCGGCGACATCCGTGACGTCGCCGGCGTGCGCGACGCCACCCTGGTCGGCGAGACCGGCCAACGGGTCACCATCACACCGGATGCCGCCGCGCTCGCCGCAGACGGTCTCAGCACGCAGTCCATCCGCGACGCCCTCCAGCAGAACGGCGTGCTGGTGCCCGGCGGCGCGATCACCGAGGGCGGCAAGACCCTGTCGGTGCAGGCCGGATCGAAGCTCACCTCGGTCGCTGACATCAAAGCGCTGCCGCTCATTCCCTCGCGGGTGCCGGGAGCCGGAGGCGGTGCGGCCGGCGGCAGCGGCGGGTCGGCCGGCGTCGGCGGCTTCGGCGGCGGTGCGGGAGGCGGCGCGGGATTCGGGGGCGAGGCCGGGGAGCCGGCCACGGCATCCGTTGTCACGATCGGTGACGTCGCCGGCGTGGCGCTGACCCAGAACCCGGCCACGAGCATTTCACGGGTGAACGGCAAGCCGGCCCTCACCATCTCGGTCACGAAGGTGCCCGCGGCCAACACGGTCGACGTGTCCAAGGCGGTGCGAGCGATCCTGCCGGGCCTCGAGAAGGGCATTCCCGGGGCGACGTTCACTATCGTGTTCGACCAGGCGCCGTTCATCCAGCAGTCGATCGACTCGCTCACCCAGGAGGGCATCCTCGGCCTCGCGTTCGCGGTGCTGGTGATCCTGGTCTTCCTGCTGTCGGTGCGGGCGACGCTGGTGACGGCGATTTCGATCCCGACGTCGGTGCTGATCACGTTCATCGGGCTGCAGGCGGTCGACTACTCGCTCAACATCCTCACCCTCGGCGCGCTGACCATCGCGATCGGCCGTGTCGTCGATGACTCCATCGTCGTCATCGAGAACATCAAGCGGCACCTCGTGGCCGGGCGCGAGCGGGCCGCCACCATCATCGAGGCGGTGCGGGAGGTGGCCGGGGCGATCACCGCGTCGACGATCACGACGGTCACGGTGTTCCTGCCGATCTCGTTCGTGGGCGGGTCCACGGGTGAGCTGTTCCGCCCGTTCGCACTGACCGTGACGATCGCGCTGCTGGCGTCGCTGCTCGTTGCGCTGACGATCGTGCCGGTGTTGGCGTACTGGTTCCTGCGCACGCCCGCCCGGGCCGTGTCACCTGAGGTGGCCGCGGTGCAGGACAGCGAGGACCTCGAGCACCCCAGCCGGCTGCAGAAGGGGTATCTGCCGGTCATCCGCTGGACCCTGCGCCACGCCGTGGTGACCATGCTGCTGGCCGTGCTGGTGCTGGTGGGCACGGCGGCCGCGGCACCGCTCATGAAAGTCAACTTCCTCGGCTCGACCGGGCAGAACACGTTCCGGGTCACGCAGACGCTGCCGGTGGCGACGAGTCTCGCCGCCCAGGACGCCGCCGCCAAGAAGGTCGGTGACGTGCTCGGCCGCATCGACGGCGTCGAGACGGTGCAGGTCTCCATCGGCGGGCAGAGTGCGGAGTCGGCGTTCCGCGGCGGCTCGTCGAGCGCCGTCACCTACTCGATCACCACGAGCGACGACGCCGACCCCGACCAGGTGCAGGATGTCACCCGTGAGAAACTGTCGAAGCTCACCGGCGTCGGTGAGGTCTCCGTCGCAGCGGCTGGGGGCTTCGGCGGCTCGTCCGACATCGAGGTGAAGATCACCGCGACAACGGATGCCCACCTCCAGCAGGCGACCGACGCGATCCTCGCGAAGGTGCAGAAGCAGGGCGCCATCGCCGAGAGCACCAGCAACCTCGCGGCCTCCCGTCCCTACATCGCCGTCACGGTGAACCGGGATGCGGCGGCCGAAGCGGGCCTCAGCGAGCTCGCGCTCGGCACGATCGTGTCGCAGGCGATGCAGCCGAGCGTGATCGGGTCGGTCGTCATCGACAACACCACGCTGTCGGTTTATCTGCAGGCGGATGCCCCGCCCACAACGGTGAAGGAGCTCGCCGCCCTGCCGATCCCGACGGCATCCGGCACGGTGCCCCTCGATGAGCTCGCCACCGTGAAGCAGGCGCAGGGGCCGTCGACGATCACCACGACGAAGGGGCTCCGCACCGCGACGGTCTCCGCGACGCCCAAGGGCGACAACCTCGGCGCCGCGACCGCCGCCGTGACCCAGGCAGTCGACGAGGCCCACCTGCCCGCCGGCGCCGAGGCGACGATCGGCGGCGTGAGTGCCGACCAGACCGAGGCGTTCAGCCAGCTCGGCGTCGCGATGCTCGTCGCGATCCTGATCGTCTACATCGTGATGGTGGCGACGTTCCGGTCGCTGCTGCAGCCGCTGCTGCTGCTGGTTTCGGTGCCGTTCGCGGCCACCGGTGCGATCGCGCTGCAGTTGGTCAGCGGCATCCCGCTCGGGGTCGCGTCGCTGATCGGCGTGCTGATGCTCATCGGCATCGTGGTGACCAACGCGATCGTGCTCGTCGACCTCGTGAACCAGTACCGCCGGCGCGGCATGCCCGTGGCCGAGGCGCTCGTGCACGGGGCGTCACGCAGGCTCCGGCCGATTCTCATGACCGCGCTCGCCACGATCTTCGCCCTGCTGCCGATGGCGGTGGGCCTCACCGGGCACGGCGGCTTCATCTCGCAGCCGCTGGCGCTCGTGGTGATCGGCGGCCTGGTGTCGTCGACGCTGTTGACCCTCGTGGTGCTGCCCGTGCTCTACTACCTCGTGGAGGGCACCCGTGAGCGCCGGGCCCTCCGCCGGGCCGATCGCCGTGACGGCCACGCCATCCGCCGTTCCCTCGAGGGCTAGCTCCCGCCCTCACTCCGCCACGCCAGTGCGGGCAAACTGCCGCCCCGGTGACCCACCGGCGGCGGAAAGCGCGCACTCGCGAAACTATCCCCCTCCCGAGTGCGGGCCAACTGCCGCCTCGGAGACACGGTGGCGGCAGAAAGCCCGCACTCGGGGTCAGCGGGCGATCGTGAAGTTGAACACCGAGCTGTCGAACGCGTTGTACGCGGGGTAGTCGAGCAGGTCGTAGAGGTCGGCGCGGTGCTGCATCTCGTCGAGCCGTGAGGTGAGGGCGCCCTCTTCGTTGAGGGTGTCGAGCGCACGGTCGGCGGCTCCCATCGCCATGCGCAGCAGCGACACCGGCCAGATCACGATGTTGACTCCGACGTCGGCCAGCTGCCGGCTCGTGAACAGCTCACTCTTGCCGAACTCCGTCATGTTGGCGAGGATCGGCACGTCGACCGCATCGCGTACCGCCTCGAACTCCTCGAGCGTCGCCATCGCCTCGGGGAAGATCGCGTCGGCGCCGGCATCCGCCAGCTTCTTCGCCCGGTCAATCGCCGCGTTCAGTCCATCGACACCACGGATGTCCGTGCGCGCCATGATGAGGAAGTTCGGGTCGCGCCTCGCCTGGGTGGCCGAGCGGATGCGCTTGAGAGCGGTGTCCTCATCGACCACCTGCTTGCCGTCGAGGTGGCCGCAGCGCTTCGGGTTCACCTGGTCCTCGATGTGAGCCCCGGACAGGCCCGCGTCCTCGAGTTCCTGGATGGTGCGCGCCACGTTCATCGGCTCGCCGAACCCCGTGTCAGCGTCGACGATCGCCGGCAGGTCGGTCATGCGGGCGATCTGTCGCGCCCGCCCGGCCACCTCGCTGAGGGTGGTGAGGCCGATGTCGGGCAGGCCGAGGTCGGCGGCGATGACCGCGCCGGAGATGTAGACGCCCTCGAATCCCTTGCGCTCGATCAGCCGGGCCGAGAGCGGGTTGAACGCGCCGGGGAACCGGAGCAGTTCCCCGCTGGCGAGGCGCTCACGGAAGAGCCGGCGCTTCTCGGACGCGGGAGTCTGGGCATAGAGCATGAGGCGAACCTTTCACGGAGTGCGAGCGCGATGTATACCTACGTCCACAGTAGGGCAGCCGCCCCGCGCTCCCGCCCCGCTCTCCCCCGCTCTCCCTCGCTCTCCCTCGCCGAACCCGCCCGTTCCGGTCGAATCGGTCCGGCGCGCCGGACCGGTTCGACCGGAGGGGGAGGTCTCGGTGGGAATTCGGAACGCGGATGCCGGCGACGCTACTTTCCGAGAACGACCCCGCGCTTGGCCATGAACGGCTGCGGGTCCACCCGGGTGCCGTCGATCCGCACCTCGAAGTGGAGGTGGCAGCCCGTGGAGGCACCGGTGCTGCCCACGCCGGCGATGACCTGTCCCGCGATTACGGATTCGCCCACCTTGACCAGGGTCTCACCGGTCGCGAGGTGCGCGTACCCGGTCTGCACGCCGTTGCCGTGGTCGATGAGGATCCAATTGCCGTAGGTGCCCAGCGTGCCGGCGGCAACCACGGTTCCCGACGTCGCCGCGTAGACACCGGCGTCGCAGGAGGCACCGATATCGGTGCCGTAGTGGTAGGCGCCGACATCGGGCAGCGGCTTGTCGGGGCGCGGGCCGAAGTGATCGGTGAGGGAGCCCACCGCAGGAAGCGACCAGCCCTGCGCACTGAGCTGCCCGGTGTCCGGCCGGTGTGCGGGCAGCGGGCTCATGCCGAGCACCCCGGCGGTCGACGCCTCACGCAGGGAGTCGAGCCGGGCTTTGGCGGCGTCGAAGGCGGCCTTCGCCGCATCCATGTCGCTTCGCGCCTGGTCGAGGGGGATCGCCAGCACGGCCTCCTGAGCCTCACGGTCCTGCGCCAGGAGGGTGTCGGCACGTTGTTGCTCCGCCACACTCCGCTCCTTGATCGCGGCGAGGCTGCCGCTCAGATGCGAGAGCTTGTCGAGCGTGCCGAGTCGGTACAGCAGGCCGCCCCCGGAACCGTCGAGGAACGCGTCCACCGCTGCCGTTCCCGACCGCTGCTGGGCCATGGCGCGAGTGATGGTGGCCACGACGCGACCGGCGCGCGCGGCTGTGTCGGCGGCATCCGTCGCCATACCGTGCACGAGAATCGCACGCTCAGTCGCGGCGTCGTACCTCGCCTTGACCGATGCGTAGGCGAGTTTTGCGTTGTCGTATGCCGTGGTCGCCGGGGCGAAGTCGGCCTGCGCGGCGGCGAACGCCGCGACGCGGGCAGCGGATGCGCGGGCGGCGGCTTCTGCCTGAGCCCTGGCCGCGGCTGCGGCGGCTTCCGCGTCGGCCCGGGCGGCGTCGTCACCGGTGCCCGGGTTGACGTAGTCACCGGGCGCGTCGTGGATGGTGAGCGGCGGGGTGGTCGGCGGAACGCGCGGCGCGCGCGGCGCTGTGGGGGCCGGAGTCGGCTTGGCGGCGGGGCGGTCGGGAACGGCGGTGGTCGGTGTCGGTGCCTTGGCAGGAGTCGGTGCCTGGGTAGGTGTTGGTGTTGGTGTTGGTGTAGGTGTTGGCGTTGGCGTTGGCGTTGGCGTCGGGGTGCCCGTGGGGTCAGCCGACCGGACCGGGGAAGTGCTGGGGTCGGGAGCGGGAGTGCCCTGGTCGTCTCCGTCGGTGTCTGCGTCAGGGGTCGTGGTGCCCTCCGTGCCGGTCTTTCCCTCGGTCGCCGCGTCGTCCCGGGTGCCGTCAGTGCCCCGATCGGCGGCGCCGTCGCTGACCGGCGCGTCCGTGTCGTTCGTCAGAGCACCCTTCTCGTCGTCGTGCGAGTGCCGCAGCGCGCTGAGCGCGCCGAGCGAACCGAGCGCGTCGGCGAGGCCGCGAGTGTCGGATGCCGGACTCGTCGGCGCCGGCGTGGGCGCGTCGTCTGCCCACGCGGCCGGCGGCACCACAGCGGTGAAGGCGACAACGGCGAGAACGGTGGTGACGACGGCGCTGGCGCTCCGGGCGCGGCGACCAGACGCATCCGGTCGTCTCGAGAAACGACGATTACTCAGCTTTGAGGTCATACGTGTGCGCGATCCATTTCGGGTTATGGATGTCCGGCTCGGGTTACCGGGTGGCGTCAGTATTTCACGCACCTGCTCCGGGCCACAAGACCCGGGCGCCACCCGCCGTGGTCAGACCAGCTCGAGCAGGTCGTGCTCACGGATGGCCTCGAGGGAGAGCACCTTGTAGCCCTCCTCCTCGAAGAACACCGTGATGCGGTCGTCCTCCACGCTCATTACGGTGCCTGCGCCCCATTCGCGGTGGCGCACGTTCGTCTCCGGTGCGTACGTCTCGCCGCCGTTTCCGGTCGTGGGCGCGCTCGTCGCCGCCGCCGGCGCATCCGTTTCGTACGCCGAGCCCGACGAACAGGTGTCGCAGTTGCCGCAGGGCTCAGGCAGGTCTTCGCCGAAGTAGCCGAGCAGGAACTGGCGCCGGCAGCGGCTCGTTTCGGCATAGTTGCGCATCATCGCGATGCGCGATTGTTCGATGCGTTCGCGTGACTCGGCGACCTCGGTGGCGAGCGCGGCCGCTTCGGCCGGCTCGACGGATGCCGTCGCCCGCACCCCGCGTCGGCCGCTGTCCACGAGTCCCGCCTCTTCCAGCAGGTTGAGCAGGGTGGAGGCGCGGCGGGTGGTGACGTCGAGGGCCGAGCCGACGGCGGAGACGCGGATCGGCGCATCCGCTGCCGCCACCGCCTCGAACGCGCGCGCAAGGTCGCCCTGGCCGGGCGTGCCGGAGTTGAAGAAGTTGCGAAGCCCCAGGTCTTCGGCCCGGTAATGCAGCGTCGTCGTCGCGGGCAGGTCGTCGCGCCCGGCGCGGCCGATCTCCTGGTAATAGGCGTCGATCGACTCGGGGATGGCCGCGTGCACGACGAAGCGCACGTTGGGCTTGTCGATGCCCATGCCGAACGCCGACGTCGCCACCACCACGTCGAGGGCGTCGTCCTGGAACGCCTCGTGGGTCGCGGTGCGCTCCGACGCCTTGAGCCCCGCATGGTACGGCGCGGCCCTCAGGCCGTGTTCGCGGAGTTCCTCGGCGTAGCGCTCGGTGTCCTTGCGGGTGGCGACATAGACGAGACCCGGCTTCGGCAGGTCGGCAACCTGTTCCACGACCGCGCGCCGCTTCTCCTTGTCTTCAGAGTGCCGCACGACTTCGAGCCGCAGGTTGGGCCGGTCGAACCCGCGCGTGAGCACCACGGCGTCCCGCATGCCGAGGCGCTCCACGATCTCCTCCCGCACGGGTGGCGAGCCGGTCGCGGTGAGTGCCACGACGGTGGGGTGGCCGAGCCGCTCGATGACGTCGCCGAGGCGCAGGTAGTCGGGCCGGAAGTCGTGCCCCCAGCTCGAGACGCAGTGGGCCTCATCAACCACGAAGAGCGAGACGCCCAGCCCCTTCAGGCGCTCGACCACGTCGTCCTTCGCCAGCTGCTCGGGCGAGAGAAAGAGGTACTCGGCGTCTCTCGTCGACAGTGCCTCCCAGGCGTCGGTGTTCGTGCGTGCCGATTGCGACGAGTTGACCGCCACCGCGTCGGGGGCGTCCTCGGCCGCGGCGATGGCGGCCACCTGGTCGGCCTGCAGGGCGATGAGGGGAGACACGATGAGCGTGGGGCCGTGGATCAGCGTCGCCGCCACCTGGTAGATGGCCGACTTGCCGTAACCGGTGGGCATGACCGCCAGCACGTCGTGCCCGTTGACGGCGGCCGTGATCGCCTCCAGCTGGCCGGGGTGCAGGTCGTCCCAGCCGAATCGCTCCTCGGCGGCCTGCCGCACCTCACTGCTCACTGTCATGGTCGCTCCTTGTGCACACGCCCAGTGGAGCAGGTCGGCCGGGGCCGGGCAAGGGGTCGAAGCTGGCAATGTCCCCGTGCTCGCCGGTCACTGGCCCAGAGTGTCGTGCAGGAACTCTGCGACCTTCCCGCGCATGGCACTGTCGAGAATCCCGATCGAGTGCAGGGATCCGGGCACCGTGACCACCTCGTGACGGATGCCGTGGCGCTCGAGCTCCTGCGCGTATCTGGTCGCTTGCGCGAGAGGCACGTATTCGTGAGCGGATGCCGCGAGGAACACCGGCGGGTCACTCACGTCGAGCTGTGTGGTGGCCGACGCCTCCGCCGCCTGCGGGCAGGAAGCATCCGCCTTGCAGCCGAGGTAAGCGAGGACGCTGCGCTGCAGGCTGGGCGCCGTGCGGTCGGCGGCGAGCTCGCGGGAGCGCAGGTCGATCGGTCCCGAGAGCTCGGCGACAGCGGCGACCCGGGAGCCGGCGGTGAGGGGCCCGCTGCCCCGCGCGCCGAGCAGGGCGGCCAGGTTGCCGCCGGCTGAGCCGCCGAAGACCCCGATGCGGAGCGGATCGATGCCGAACCGCTGCGCATTCGATGCCGTGCGCAGCCACCGCACGGCGAGGCTGACATCGTCGATCGCCGCGGGGAAGACCGCGGCCGGAGCCAGCCGGTAGTTGACGGAGAAGGCGACGAAGCCCTCGGTGGCGAGCCACTCGCACACGCTCCGCCAGTCGCTGTTGGCTTTGTCGCCGCGCGCCCAGCTGCCGCCGTGGATGGAAATCACCGCCGGAGCCAGCGACGACCGGGCGCCCTCGCGTGCCGTGGGCTTGCACACGTCGAGGGTCAGCAGGGCGCCGTCTGGCTGCGTGCCGTAGACGACGTCCGGCTCCACGTTCACGCCCGTCGCGGGCGGCGTGAAAGTTCGGATGCCGACCACCTGTCCCGGGGTCACCTCGCTCTGGGTGGCGCCCGGGCCCGTCGGCGTCACCGGGTGCAGTTCGGTGTGGAAGCCCACGAGGGCGCCCGCGCCGACGACCGCCACGACGGCGGAGCCCACGATGGTGAGGAGCCGGGCGCGGCGGTAGCGGGCAGCGGACAGGCGGTAGGGGACCAGCCGGGATGGTTTCACGGGAACTCTCGGGTGACGCGTCATTGCGTGGGTGGATTCGCCGTCGTCCAGGTATTGCACGACGGGTGGATTGAGAGTAATCCTCGCTGCCTCCGATTGCCAATCGCCCCGTCCAGGGGCCGCCGAGCGCCGGCCCGCCGCCGCGAGTGAGTTGATCGCAGAACTACCGATGCGCTGACCGCTTGAATCCGCCGCACTCTTTCCCGCCGAAGTTGAGCACTCGCGAGGGGGAAGGGATGGGGAGGGCAAAGGTTTCCGTGACAAACGGGCGCGCGTCGGGTAACGTAGGCAGGTCGGCTCTTGACACCGCTCGGTAAGCGGATGGGTTTGTAAGTCAGGTGGGCCGGTTTCCCAACAGTCAGTTGGCGAAAAATCACTGTATGTGAACGGTCCCGGCCACTGATCGCCCGGGTTCTTCAGGTTGCGTCGCCTCGCGGCGTTGTTCTGCCATGCATCAAGAACAACCCAGGAATATGTCTATGCCCAAGAGCAAGAAGCCCGCCGCCGGACGTGCGGCCAAGAACTTCGATCCCGCCTACGGCCGCACGGCCCGAAGCAGCGTGAAGGCGGGGAGCAAGAGCCCCGGCCACCGGGGATACCGCGCCGACGAGGGCGCGCCCAAGAAGCAGCGCTGGAACGCGGACGAGCGCGCGGCTCGCGCCGCGGCCCGCCCGGCCGAGCGTTCAGACCGCGCGTCGTACGGCGAGCGGTCCGAGCGCCGGGCGTACGGTGCCCGCACGGAGCGCCCGTCGTACGGTGCCCGCACCGAGCGCCCGTCGTACGGTGACCGTCCGGCGCGGGGCGAGCGCCCGTCGTACGGTGACCGTCCGGCGCGGGGCGAGCGTCCCTCGTACGGCGACCGTCCGGCCCGTAGCGAGCGTCCCGCCTACGGTGACCGTGCCGAGCGGAACGAACGCGCCTCCTACGGTGACCGTCCGGTTCGGGGCGAGCGTCCGTCCTACAATGACCGTCCGGCTCGCGGTGAGCGCCCGTCGTATGGTGACCGCGCCGCCCGCAACGAGCGTCCCGCCTACGGTGACCGCGCCGCCCGCAGCGAGCGTCCCGCCTACGGTGACCGCGCCGCCCGCAGCGAGCGTCCCGCCTACGAGCGTCCTGCCCGCTCGGACTTCGCCGACCGCCCGCGCCGCAGCTTCGATGAGCGTCCCCCGCGTCGCGACTTCGACCGTGACAACCGCGCCCCTCGCAGTGAGGGTGGAGACCACGCGTCCTACTCTCGCAAAGACGAGAAGCCCCGGTTCACGGCCGACGACGACGTGGTTCTCGAGCGTCTCGAAGCGCAGGCGACCACGGCATCCGATGTCGTCGGCGTGAGCTTCGCCGACCTCGGTCTCGGGTCGAACATTGTGCGCGAACTCGGACTGCTCGGCGCGCCGAGCCCGTTCCCGATCCAGGCGGCGACCATTCCCGACGTGCTGGCCGGCCGCGACGTTCTTGGCCGTGGCCGCACCGGCTCCGGCAAGACCATCGCCTTCGGTGCTCCGCTGGTGGAGAAGCTGATGGAGAACGAGGGCGGCAAGAACCGCAAGATGGGGCGCAAGCCGCGCGCCCTCATCCTCGCCCCGACCCGCGAGCTCGCTCTGCAGATCGACCGCACGGTGCAGCCGATCGCCCGGAGTGTGGGCCTGTTCACCACCCAGATCTACGGCGGCGTGCCGCAGTACCGCCAGGTGAGCGCGCTGCAGCGAGGCGTCGACATCGTCATCGGCACCCCCGGCCGCATCGAGGATCTCATCGACCAGGGTCGCCTCGACCTCAGCGACGTGATGATCACCGTGCTCGACGAGGCCGACCACATGTGCGACCTCGGCTTCCTCGAGCCGGTGCAGCGCATCTTGAAGCAGACCAAGGAGGGCGGCCAGAAGCTGCTGTTCTCGGCGACCCTCGACAAGGGTGTGGCCACCCTCGTGAACGAGTTCCTCAAGGACCCGTCGGTGCACGAAGTCGCCGGTGAAGACCAGGCGTCGTCCACGATCGACCACCGGGTCTTGGTGGTCGAGCACCGTGACAAGGGCGCGATCATCGAGCAGCTCGCCGACCGCGAGGGCAAGACGCTCATCTTCAGCCGCACCCGCGCGTTCGCCGAGCAGCTCGCCGACCAGCTCGAAGACGCCGGCATCCGCGCCACCAGCCTGCACGGCGACCTCAACCAGTCGCGCCGCACCCGCAACCTGCAGCTGCTCACCAGCGGCCGCGTGAACGTGCTGGTGGCAACGGATGTCGCGGCTCGCGGCATCCACGTCGACGACATCGATCTCGTCATCCAGGCCGACGCGCCCGACGAGTACAAGACCTACCTGCACCGCGCCGGCCGCACCGGCCGCGCGGGCAAGGCCGGAACCGTCGTGACGCTGATTCCGAAGCAGCGCCGTCGCCGCATGGACGACCTGCTCGACCGCGCCGAGATCGAGGCCAGCTTCATCTCGGCTGCGCCCGGCGACCAGGCCGTAGCGGACCTCGCGCGACTGTAGGCCGGCAGCCAGAAGCCGCGGAAGGGGCGCCCACCGAGACCGGAGGGTGCCCCTTTCCCGTTCCCGTTCGGCGATTCCGACACGCCGAAACCTTCCGCGTGTCAATCCGCGCGTGGGGTCCGACAAGCTCTAATCTGCAGATGTCGCAGGCTTGCGCTTCACGCGGTAGCCGCACGCTCTCTCTGCTTCAATTCGGGTTTGAGGCCGAGAGAGCGCGCGACACGCACCTGTGGGGCAGCCGTTCGCGGCGCCCCACAGGTGGCATTCTCGGCCTCCGCCGCACACGTCACCGGTAGTCTGGGAAGGTGACGACGGGCGAGCAGGGTAGGACCGGCCGCTGGGCACGGTTCTTCCGCGGCTGGCTGGCCGCCGCATTCGCCACCTTCATCGCCGCCCTCTCGCACACCCTCGGTGGCGGTGGAACGCCCGGCCTCCTGGCCGTCGTGGTGTCGCTCGCATTTGCCGGAATCATCTGCATCAGCCTCACCGGCCCGACCTCGTCGCTCTGGCGCACGAGCGCCTCCGTTGTCGGCACCCAGCTCGTCTTCCACGGCTTGTTCGCCCTGACCGGTGCCTCCGGGCCGGGAAGTGCGACCCTCGTGCAACAACACCCCTCCGGCGCACATGCGCACACCCTCAGCCTCTCCGTCGTGGAGACCGGTTCAAGCATGCCTGTGCACACGGCCGGCGCCGGCATGTGGCTGGCGCACGCGCTCGCGGCGGTCGTCACCGTCCTGGCACTGCGTTTCGGCGAGCAGGCCCTCCGTACCCTTTTCGAGAACGCGCGCCTCGTCATCCGCCGGCTCGTGCCGCGGCTGGCCGCCGCCGTCGCGCCCGCCGCACCACGCCGGTCGGTCAACGCTGCCCCCGTGGTCACGCCGTCGCCGTGCGATGTGCTGATCTCGCCCCTGCGGCACCGCGGCCCGCCCCTCGCGCCCGGCGCCTCCCGGCGCGCTCCTCTTCTCCTCTTACTCACGTGACCCGCGGTGCGGCCGGCATGGCAGCCCGCGGGAGAACCAAGGACACGTCATGAAACTCCGCACCCCCGCGCTCGCCGCAACCACGGTGGCCGCCGCCGCGCTCCTCGCCGTCGCTGCTCCCCTCTCGGCCAGCGCCCACGTCTCCGTCGAACCCTCGACGGCCGCCGCCGGCTCCTACGCCGTGCTCACGTTCTCGCTGCCCCACGGCTGCGACGGTTCGCCGACCACGGCCATCTCGATCGACATCCCCGAGCAGATCGCGAGCGTGACGCCCACCGTCAATCCGGGCTGGGACGTCGAGAAGGTCCCGGTCGACCTGGCCAAGCCGCTGCACGACGGCCACGGCAACACCATCTCGACCCGTATCGGCAGCATCCGTTACACCGCCCACACCCCGCTGGCCGACGGACTGCGCGACACGTTCGCCCTCAGCCTGCAGCTGCCCGCCGACGCCGCAGGCGAGAGCCTCCAGTTCCCCGTGCTGCAGACCTGCGAGTCGGGCACCGTCGAGTGGAACGAGACCCAGAAGCCCGGCTCCGACGAGCCGGAGCACCCGACGCCCACTGTGGCCGTGACCGCACCATCGGCGACGGGCGCGCACGGCTCCGGCGCGCCCGACTCCGACAGCGCGACAACGGATGCCGCCGGCCCAGCCGGCGCCGCAGCATCCGCTGACGTGATCGCCCGCGTGCTCGGCCTGGGCGGGCTCGTCGTGGGCGCCGTCGGAATCGTGCTCGCGCTGACCGCGCGGCGCCGGGCGTAGGGCGGCACCATGAGAATCAGGAATCGATGGCTCGGTCGCTTCGCGGCGGTGGCGGTCCTCTCCGCCGCGGCGCTCGGCGGTGTCGCCGCCCCCGCCTTCGCCCACAACTTCGAGATCAGCTCCACGCCGGAGGCAGGCGCTGTCGTCACCACCCAGCCCGACGTGATCTCGGTCACCACGAACGACAACCTCCTCTCCGTTGACGGACTGAACGGGGGAATGGGGATCCAGGTGTCCGGCCCCGCGGAGCATCCGCTGTACTACGGCGACGGATGCGTGACCGTCTTCGGCCCGACGATCGAAGCTGAGGCACGGCTCGGGCAGCCCGGCGAATACACGGTGAGCTGGCAGGTGGTCTCCGCCGACGGGCACTCCGTGTCGGACAGCTTCACGTTCACCTGGAAGCCCGACGCGGACCAGAAGCTGGCCACGGGCTCGCCGACGCCACCCACCTGTGCGGGCACCGGAGCGACCCAGGGGGGCGCGACCCCTGCACCCGGCGCCACCGCCGGGCGTGACGGGGCCACCACGAACACCGCGGCGCTGACCGATGTGCTCTGGATCGGCGGCGCCGTGCTGGTCGTCATCGTCGCCGTTGCGATCACGCTTATCGTCGTGCGCCGGGGGTCCCGCGTGCCGCGCGAATAGCCCGCCCGGGCCGAACGCGGTCCGGTACGATCGTCGAATGGCCCAGACGATTCCGACGCCGTACGAAGACCTCCTGCGCGACGTCATGACGAACGGCAGCCGCAAGGACGACCGCACCGGAACCGGCACCCGGAGTGTGTTCGGGCGCCAGCTGCGCTTCGACCTGGCCGAGGGATTCCCGCTCATCACGACCAAGCGGGTGCACTTCAAGTCCATCGCCTACGAGCTGCTCTGGTTCCTTCGCGGCGACAGCAACGTCGGGTGGTTGCGCGACCACGGGGTGACCATCTGGGACGAATGGGCCGACGCCGACGGCGACCTCGGCCCCGTCTACGGGGTGCAGTGGCGTTCCTGGCCGACCCCCGACGGCGGCCACATCGACCAGATCGCCCAGGTGATCGACACGCTCCGCAGCAACCCCGACTCGCGGCGCATAATCGTCTCGGCGTGGAACGTCGCCGAGATCCCGCAGATGGCGCTGGCCCCCTGCCACGCGCTGTTCCAGTTCTACGTCGCCGACGGCAAGCTGTCCTGCCAGCTCTACCAGCGCAGCGCCGACCTGTTCCTGGGCGTGCCGTTCAACATCGCCAGCTACGCCCTGCTCACTCAGATGGTCGCCGACCAGGTGGGCCTCGGGCTCGGGGAATTCGTCTGGACCGGCGGCGACTGCCACATCTACGACAACCACGTGGAGCAGGTGACCGAGCAGTTGACGCGTGAGCCGTTCCCGGCGCCGACGCTCAGCATCCGGCATCGCGACAGCATCTTCGACTACGAGTACGACGACTTCCAGGTCGAGAACTACCAGCACCACCCCGCCATCCGGGCCGCGGTCGCCGTATGACGCTCGGGCTGGTCTGGGCCGAGGCCGCCGGCGGCGTCATCGGCAACGCCGGAAGCATGCCCTGGCACCTCCCCGAAGACCTCGCCCACTTCAAGCAGGTCACCCTCGGCAGCCCCGTGATCATGGGCCGGCGCACCTGGGACTCGCTGCCGCCGCGCTTCCGTCCGCTCCCCGGCCGCCGCAACATCGTGGTCACCCGGCAGGCCGGGTGGCAGGCCGAGGGCGCCGAAACAGCGCACAGTGTCGACGACGCCCTCGCGCTCGCCGGGTCAGCGGATGCCTGGGTCATCGGTGGCGCGGAGATCTTCGGCGTGGTCATGCCCCGCGCCGACGTCCTCGAGGTCACCGAGATCCGGTCCGAGGTCCCGGGCGACACCTACGCGCCTTCCCGGGAGGGGTGGAGCCTCGTGGCGGCGGAGCCGGAGTCCGGCTGGCTGACGTCGCGCACCGGACTCGAGTACCGGTTCCTGCGTTACCGCCGCCCCTGACGCGCCCACCCTTCGCCGAAACCGACCCGTGCGGTCGAGGCGGCCCGGCACGCCGGTGCGTCTCGACCGCAATGGGCGGTCTCGGCGGGGGCGACCGGCCGGCGCAGGGGGTTGTCAGGCGCCCTCGGTAGAGTTGCCGCGTGAGTTGGAACGCCGAGGCCCCGTCGAACATCGAGGCACCGTGGGATCTCGACGACCTCGTTCCGCCCGACGACCTCGTTCCGCCCGACGACTTCGACGCGCCGCCCCCGCCCGACGACGGATGGCCGCACGCCGGCCGCGCCCCCTCGACTGCGGCGGCGCTCGCGACGGCGGCGGCTGTTCCCCGCGCGGCACCCTCTCGCTTCTCCTCAGCCCTCGATGCCCTGCACCAGGTCTTCGGCTACGACGCGTTCCGCGGCGAGCAGGCGCAGATCATCGACCAGCTCATCTCCGGCGGCGACGCCGTGGTGCTGATGCCCACCGGCGGCGGCAAGAGCCTCTGCTACCAGGTGCCGTCCCTCGTGCGGGAGGGCACCGGCGTGGTCGTCTCGCCGCTCATCGCCCTCATGCAGGATCAGGTCGATGCGCTCACCGCTGTCGGCGTCCGCGCGGCCTTCCTCAACTCGTCGCAAGACGCATCCGCTCGCGCTGAGGTCGAGCGCGCCTACCTGGCCGGCGAGCTCGACCTGCTCTACGTCGCACCCGAGCGGCTGTCGTCGGAGGCGACGAAGCGGTTCCTCGAGCGCGGCACCATCGCGTTGTTCGCCATCGACGAGGCCCACTGTGTCTCGCAGTGGGGGCACGACTTCCGCCCCGACTACCTGGCGCTCTCCGAGCTCGCCGACCGCTGGCCCGATGTGCCGCGCGTCGCCCTCACCGCCACCGCAACGCATGCCACGCACCGCGAGCTCACTACCCGCCTGCAGCTGGAGAACGCGCGCCACTTCGTCGCGAGCTTCGACCGGCCGAACATCCAGTACCGCATCGTGAACAAGGCGGAGGTGCGCAAGCAGTTGCTGAGCTTCATCCGCTCGGAGCACGACGGCGACGCCGGCATCGTCTACGCCCTCAGCCGCCGCAGCGTCGAGCAGACCGCCGAGTTCCTGCGCGCTAACGGTGTGAACGCGCTCCCGTACCACGCGGGCCTCGATGCGCGGCTGCGAGCTGCGACCCAGGCCCGGTTCCTCCGTGAAGACGGGGTCGTGATCGTCGCCACCATCGCGTTCGGCATGGGCATCGACAAGCCCGACGTGCGCTTCGTCGCCCACGTCGACCTGCCCAAGAGCGTCGAAGGCTACTACCAGGAGACCGGCCGCGCGGGCCGCGACGGACTGCCCTCCACCGCGTGGCTCGCCTACGGGCTGCAGGACGTCGTGCAACAGCGGCGCATGATCGACGAGTCGCCCGGCGACCTCGCCCACCGGCGCAAACTCTCGGCGCACCTCGACGCGATGCTCGCCCTGTGCGAGACGGTGCACTGCCGGCGCGTGAACCTGCTGAGCTACTTCGGGCAGCCGAGCGAGCCCTGCGGCAACTGCGACACCTGCCTCACCCCGCCCGAGGCGTGGGACGGCACCGTCCCTGCCCAGAAGCTGCTCTCGACGGTGGTGCGGCTGCAGCGCGAGCGCAACCAGCGCTTCGGCGCCGGGCAGCTCATCGACATTCTGCGCGGCAAGGTCACCCCGCGCACGCAGCAGCACCGCCACGACGAGCTGTCCACCTGGGGGATCGGCGCCGACCTCAGCGACCAGCAGTGGCGCGGCGTGGTGCGCCAGCTCCTCGCGCAGGGGATCCTCGCGGCCTCCGGCGAGTACGGCACGCTCGGCGTGACGGATGCCGCGGCGGCGGTCCTCAACGGATCCCGCGTCGTTCAGCTCCGCAGCGAGCCCGACCGGCCGGAGCGCGCCGCCGGACGCAGCCGCGCCTCCCGGGGCTCCGGCGCCAGCCGTGCGAGCCGCGCCGACCTCAGCCCCGCGCAGGCCGAGCGGTTCGAGGCCCTGCGCGCCTGGCGGGCGGAGCAGGCCCGCGAACAGGGTGTGCCCGCCTACATCGTCTTCGGCGACGCCACCCTCGCCGCCGTCGCGGTCGCTCAGCCGGCCACGCTCGCCGACCTCAACGGCATCAGCGGCATCGGCGCGAAGAAGCTCGAATCCTACGGGCAGGCGCTGCTCGACGTCGTCGCCGCCTCATAGTGTCGCCGTCGCCTCCGTCGCCTCCGTCGCCCTGGCCTCGCACCTTTCGCGGGTGCGGGCTTTCTGCCGCCTTTTGGTCGCGGGGGCGGCAGTTCGCCCGCACTCGCGCACGGTGCGCATCCGGTTCCCCTCGCGGGTGCGGACTTTTCGCCGCATCTGGGGCGCGAGGGCGGCAGTTGGCCCGCACTCGCGCAGGGTGGGGCCAGCGGATGCCGCGCGCTCAGGGCTTGCGCGGATAGATCGTCTCGCCGCGGGCGAGCATGGCCACATACTCTGCGATCTTGCGCGCCCGCGTCTCCGGTCGCTTCACGTTCCCGATCCGAAAGAGGATCGCGTACCGGTTCACGCTGTCGAGCCCCGCGAACTGCTCGGCGGCGCCCGGCGTCGCGGCGAGGGCCGCAGCCAGGTCGTCGGGCACGCTCGCACTGCCCTGCGGCGCGTACGCCGCCTCCCACCGGCCATTCGCCTGGGCCTGCTCGACCGCGGCCCGACCTGCAGTACGCATCCGTCCGGCATCCGTCAACCGCCGCACCCGCTCGCGATTCACCTGTGACCAGATGCTGCCCGGCCGCCGCGGGGTGAACAGTTGCACGTAGTAGCGCTCGTCGAGCCGGCCCTTCTGCCCGTCGATCCACCCGAAGCACAGGGCCACGTCCACCGCGTCGGAATAGCTGACGCTGGCGACCCCCGCGCCCTTCTTCGCGATCGCCAACCGCACACCGGGCGACGACCCACCGTGCTCCTCCAGCCACCGCTCCCACGCGCGGGCGTCCTCGCAGTACACGATCTCCCGTTCCCCCGCCATCAGGGAACGAGTTTCTGCAGCGTGCGCAGGTTCCGCGTGGTCGTCGCCGCCTTGTAGCGGGCACGGCCCAGCGCCTTGCCGAATGCGCTGGTCAACGTGCTGCCACGCTGCACCGTCCAGTACACGACCCCCGGGCCGGCGAGGATCTGCTCGATCTCGTCGTCGAGCTCGTCCTGCATTCCGAGCAGCTGGGCGGCGATGTCCGGCTGGGTGACGAAGACGACGTACGGATGCCACCCCTCGCGTTCCGCGTCGAAGGGAAAACCGGCCACCAGTGCGCGGATCACATCCACCTCCAGCACCTGCACCCACGCTTCGTAGCCGAACCGCTCGCCCAGCGCCTTCTCGATCAGCGGCTTCACCTCCGCCGCCGAGAGGTCCGTGTGGAACAGCACGTTGCCGCTGGCCAGCACGGTCTTCACGTTCGAGAGTCCCAGCCCCTCGAACACCGCCTTCACCTCCGCCATCTTGAGGTTGATCCCGCCGACGTTCACCCCGCGCAGGAGGGCTGCATAGCGTGTCATGAGGCGAGGCTACTGGCAGCAGTGGCCGCGGGGGTAGCGGATCCCGCGCCCCCGGCGCCGTGCGCCCGCCAGCGCACGACCGGTCCGAGGCGTGCGAACATCCACTCCTGTTTCGGCATCCCGTTGTGGAACCCCACAATTCGAAGCGGAGGCGGTACGGGCTTCTTTGTAGGCCGGTCACCCCGCATTTCGCCCCGCATCCCCTCGCGCTTAACGTAAGGGTCACTCTGCGACTCCACCGGAGAGACGAGGAAGACGAGGAACCCATGGTCGACATCGCATCACGCCCGAGTGCCGGGAACAACGAGGCCGAGCCCACCACCGACAGCGGCCCGATCACCCTGCCCGGCGACCCGGCCGGCCCCCGCGTCGATGTCGACGCGCTCCGCCACCAGCTGCTCGGCACCTGGGCCGACGTGCGGCTTGCCGCCCGCGAGATGACGGCGAAGCCCGAGTTCCACGGAATCCCCGGGCTCTCGATGGACGAGCACCGCACCCGCGCGTTCGAGCAGATGCAACGCCTCGCCGCGAACGGCCACGTGCACCGCGCGTTCCCGAAACGCCTCGGTGGCGAGGACGACCACGGCGGCAATATCGCGGGCTTCGAGGAACTCGTCACCGCCGACCCCAGCCTGCAGATCAAGGCCGGCGTTCAGTGGGGCCTCTTCGGCGCCGCCGTGCTGCACCTCGGCACCGACACTCATCACGACACGTGGCTGCCGGGCATCATGAGCCTCGAGGTGCCGGGAGCGTTCGCGATGACGGAGATCGGCCACGGGTCGGATGTCGCGAGCATCGCCACGACGGCGACGTACGATCCCGACACCGAGGAGTTCGTCATCCACACGCCGTTCCGCGCGGCGTGGAAGGAGTACATCGGCAACGCCGCGAAGGACGGCATCGCCGCCGTCGTGTTCGCCCAGCTGATCAGCCAGGGTGTGAACCACGGCGTGCACGCCTTCTACGTACCGATCCGCGACGAGAACCACGACTTCCTGCCCGGAGTCGGCGGGGAGGACGACGGCCTCAAGGGGGGCCTGAACGGCATCGACAACGGCCGGCTGCACTTCGACCACGTGCGCGTCCCGCGCACCAACCTGCTCAACCGCTACGGCGACGTCGCCGCCGACGGCACCTACTCGAGCCCCATCGCAAGCCCCGGCCGCCGGTTCTTCACCATGCTCGGCACGCTCGTGCAGGGCCGTGTCTCGCTCGACGGTTCCGCCACGCAGGCCGCCGCCCTCGCCCTGACCATCGCCATCACCTATGCCAGCCAGCGCCGGCAGTTCACCGCGGGCAGCGACACCGACGAGGAGGTCATCCTCGATTACCAGCGCCACCAGCGCCGCCTGCTGCCGCGCCTGGCCACCACCTACGCGCAGACCTTCGCCCACGACGAGTTCCTGGTCAAGTTCGACGCCGTGTTCAGCGGCGCCGCGAACAGCGACGAAGATCGCCAGGACCTCGAAACGCTCGCAGCCGCCCTCAAGCCGCTCTCCACCTGGCACGCCCTCGACACCCTGCAGGAGTCGCGCGAAGCTTGCGGCGGTGCCGGTTTCATGGCGGCCAACCGCCTCGTCGGCCTCCACGCCGACCTCGACATCTACGCCACCTTCGAGGGCGACAACAACGTGCTGCTGCAACTGGTCGCCAAGCGCCTGCTCACCGACTACAGCCGCAAATTCGCCAAAGCGGATGCCGGCGCCCTCGCCCGTTACGTGGTCAAGCAGGCCACGGGTCGCGCCTACCACGGCTCCGGGCTCCGCCGGCTGTCCCAGGCCGTCGCCGACCGCGGCCTGACGGCTCGTTCCGTTGGCGCGCTCCGGGACACCGCCGTGCAACGCCAGCTGCTCACCGACCGGGTGGAGTCGATGATCGCCGACGTGGCATCCGTTCTGCGGCCCGCCACCAAGCTGCCGAAGCAGGAGGCCGCCGAGCTGTTCAACTCGCAGCAGAACGAGCTGATCGAAGCGGCCCGGGCCCACGGCGAACTGCTGCAGTGGGAGGCCTTCACCCGTGCTGTCGAGTCGACGGCAGACGAGGGCACCCGGCAGGTGCTCACCTGGCTGCGCGATCTGTTCGGACTCGGCCTGGTGGAGAAGCACCTGGCCTGGTACCTGATCCACGGACGGCTGTCAGGGCAGCGTGCGCTCGCCGTGACCGCCTACATCGATCGGCTCATCGCGCGGCTGCGCCCCCACGCGCTCGACCTGGTGGACGCCTTCGGCTACAGCCAGGACCACCTGCGCGCGCCCATCGCAAGCGGCATCGAACGTGAGCGGCAGGAGGAGGCCCGCGACTACTACCGTCGCCGGCGGGAATCCGGCCAGGCGCCGGTGCCGGAGAAGGTTGCGAAGGATAACCGAAAAAAGAAGGAGCCCACCGCGCAATAAGCTCGACCCATGCGCGACTTCTATCCCGAGATCGAACCCTACGACAGCGGAATGCTGGACGTGGGTGACGGGAACAGCATCTATTGGGAGGTGTCGGGCAATCCGGAGGGCAAGCCCGCGGTCTACCTGCACGGTGGCCCCGGCGGCGGGTCCAGCCCCACGCAACGCCGCCTGTTCGACCCCGAGAAGTACCGCATCGTGCTGTTCGACCAACGCGGCTGCGGGCAGAGCGTGCCGCACGCGAGTGCAGCGGATGCCGACCTGTCGACGAACACGACCTGGCACCTGGTCGACGACATGGAGAAGCTCCGTGGGCACCTGGGCATCGACCGCTGGCTGGTGTCCGGCGGCTCGTGGGGGAGCACCCTCGCCCTCGCCTACGCCGAGACGCACCCGGACCGGGTGACGGAGCTGGTGCTCCGCGGCATCTTCACCCTGCGCCCGATGGAGCTGGACTGGTTCTACGAGGGGGGCGCCGCCGCGGTCTTCCCCGACCTGTGGGAGGAGTTCGTGGCACCGGTGCCCGAGGACGAGCGCGGCCACATGATCCAGGCCTACGGAAAGCTGCTGAACGACCCCGACCAGGCGGTGCGGGAACAAGCGGGCATCGCATGGTCCACCTGGGAGTCGTCGACCATCACCCTGTTGCCGCAGCCGGAGACCGTCGCCCGTTTCACCGAGCCGTCGTTCGCGGTCGCCTTCGCGCGCATCGAGAACCACTACTTCCGGCACGGCGGCTGGTTCGAACCCGCGCAGCTGATCCGTGACGCGCACCGCCTCGCGAAGATCCCCGCGGTGATCGTGCAGGGCCGCTACGACATGTGCACGCCGGTGTTCACCGCCTGGGACCTGCACCGCGCCTGGCCGGAGGCGGTCTTCCAGTTGATCCCGGACGCCGGGCACGCCTTCGACGAACCCGGTATCCGCGAGGCCCTGATGGACGCCACCGACCTCTTCGCCGGCTGACGGCCGCCGAGGCGGCCCCTTCCGGTCGAGCCGGTCCGGCGTGCCGGGTGGTCTGGGCCGCTCGGGTCGGGTTCGACGGATGCGCGGGGACGCGGTCAGTTGGCGACGGCCAGGGGGCGCCGGTGGAGTTTCTGGTACTTGCGGCGCATCGACACCGCACTGTGGCCCGCATTCATGACAAGCATGACCGTGTATACCGCGACGAAGACGGGCGGCACGCCCCAGAGCAGGAAGATCCAGCAGAACGTTCCCGTGTCGGTGGGAATAAGAAGGAGCGACTTACGGATGCCGGACGGCTCCGACGAGTCGATCTTCGCCGACCGGGCGAGCTGCTCCGCGAGGATCTGGCTCATGAACTGCGCAACGCTCACGATGCAGTAGACGAGCGGGACCGCCAGCACCCAGGCCGGCTGCCCCATCGACCAGAATCCGATGAGCACGGCCATGTGAATGGTGGGCGTGCGGATCGCATCCACGACGTGATCGAGCCACTCGCCCGCGGGACTGCCGGTGCCCTGCAGCCGGGCCACCTGCCCGTCGGCCGAATCCAGCAGGTACCCGACCGCCAGCAGCACGGCGATGCCGGCGGCGGTGGCGGCGGACGGCGGAACGGCCAGCAGCAGGGCGATCGCCGCCGCGGAGAAGACGGCGCTGGCGGCCGTCACCATGTTGGGCGTCCAGCCCAGGGCGTAACCGACGGCTGCCGCGTAGCGGCCCAGCCGCCGGTTCACCCACCGGGTGTAGGCCGGCACCCCGTGCCCGGGTTTCTGCGCCCGGCCGAGCCCGGCCATCGCATCCCGGTACCGTTCGGCGCGCGATGAGGGAGCAGTGCTCGCCGGGGCGGGGAACGCCGCCGCCGCCTTGATCACGGTCATCGATTCGTCCCCTTACTTGACGGCTGCCGTCAGTTCGAAACTGTGGCTGGATGCCGCGTGGTAGTTGGAGTGCACCTCAGCCGTGATCACATTGGTGCCCGTGACGAAGGCCGACGCGGGAACCGTGAAAGTCACCGGCGTCTTCAGCGCGGTGCTTGCGGAGACCGGCGCGGTCGCGTAGGTGTTCGAGGTCACCGTTCCGGTGGGCAGGTTGTTGCGGCCCACCTCGACCCCATTGACATAGACGACGATGCCGTCATCGGAGCGCGCGGTGACGAGCACCGAGCCGAGCTTTGCGGCATCCGTCACCGTGATCGCCTTGCGGTAGTACGACGTCAGCGGATACGGCGACGCTGCCACGAGGGCCGTTGCGATGTCGTCGGTTCCGCGTCCGATCGGCGCCTTTCCCGTGTTCCAGGTGGAGGAGTCGAAGCCGACGTTCTTCCAGGTGGAGGCGGGGGCGTCGGCGCCATAGGAGTACTGCCACTCCGCGCCCGCTGCGACGAGCACGCCGTCGGCCGGAGCCGGGGCTGGGTCACCGGCAGGCGGGTCGGCCGGATTGATCGGGACTCCGGGGTCTCCGGCCGGCTGGGTGCCCAACGTCGCGGTGGCCGAGAGGTCGAAACTGTGGCTGGATGCCGCGTGGTAGTTCGAGTGCACCTCGGCGGTGACGATGTTGGCGCCGGTGACGAAAGCCGAGCCGGGGACCTCGAAGGTCACGGGGTTCGCGACCGCCGAGCTCGCTGACACGGATGTCGTGGCGTAGCTGTTGAAGCCCACGGCCCCGGTGCCCATGTTGTTGCGGCCGACCTCGGCACCGTTCACGTACAGGACGATGCCGTCATCGGAGCGTGCGGAGAACGATACCTTGGCCACCTTCGTCGCATCGGCCACCGTGATCGCCTTGCGGTAATACGAGGTGAGCGGATACGGCGACGCCGCAGTGAGGGTGGTCGCGATGTCGTTCGTGCCGCGGCCGATCGGTGCTGCGCCCGTCTTCCAGGCGGCGGCGTCGAAGGAGGCCGTGGTCCAGCTCGCGCTGGGGGCCGTCGTGCCGTAGTAGTACTGCCAGTCGGCGCCATTCGCGATCAGCTTCGTCCCGTCACCCGGTGTGGGCGTGGGAGTGGGAGTGGGCGTCGGCGTCGGTGTCGGATCGATCGCGGGCTGCGTGCCGGCCGTCGTGGTGGCCGACAGCTCGAAGCTGTGGCTGCTCGCTGCCCGGTAGTTGGAGTGAACTTCCGCGGTGATCGAGTTGACCCCGGTCACGAACGCCGACCCCGGCACCGTGAACGTGACCGGATTCGCGACGGCGGTCGACGCTGCGATCGGCGCGGTGGCGTAGGTGCTCGACGTCACCGTTCCGGAGGGCAGGTTGTTCCTGGCCACTTCCTTGCCGTTCACGTAGATGACGATGCCGTCGTCGGAGCGTGCGGTGAGCGTCACGGAGGCGAGCTTCGTCGCATCCGTCACCGTGGCCGCCGTGCGGTAGTACGACGTGAGCGGATAAGGAGAGGGCGCCGTGAGGGCCGTCTTGATGTCCGTCGTGCCGCGGCCGATCGGCGCCTGCCCGCTCTTCCAGGTGGAGTCGTTGAAGCTGGGGGTGTTCCAGCCGGCTCCCGGATCGGTCTCTGCGTAGTAGTACTTCCACGACGAGCCGGCGGGGATGAGCACGCCATTCGCGGCGGGCGGGTCCGTCGGCGGGGTCACCGGGGCTCCGGCGTTGACGGCCACCGCCGGGGTGCTGGCCGAGCGGTTGCCGCTGGCGTCGGCGGCCCGCACGAAATACTTCACGTTGACCGGTACGGCCGGAACCGTGACCGACAGTGAGGTCGTCGTGGCGATGACCCGGTCGTTGCGCAGGATTTCGTACGTGACGCTGCCACGGTCATCCGTTGCCCCCGACCAGCTGAGCGTCGTGCCGGTCTGGCCGACGGATGCCTTCAGGTTCGTGGGACTGGACGGTGCGCTGGTGTCGTTGTGGGCGAAGCGCACGAAGCCACCGGACCATTGCGACGTCCATCCGGCCTTCACCGAGCCCTTGTAGTCGCCGCCGAACCAGGTGACGCCTGTGGAGTCGTTGAGCAGCGCCCAGGCGCCCGCACCTCCCCGCTGGCTCACGGTGGGGTTGAACTGGGTGACGTACTTTCCCGTCGCATTGTTCCAGGCGCCGGCGGAGTTGATCTTGTTCGCCTGGGTCCAGCTGGTGCCGATGCTCGGGTACCGGCGGGCGCCGGCGTAGTCGGTGTAGAAGCAGTGGCAGCCGGCGTAGACGACGTCACCGTCGGTGGAGATGGCCTGGATGTCGCCGTTGGGATAGCCGATTGTCGTGGTCAGCTCCTTCATGCCGTTGCGGTCGTAGCTGTACAGCATGTGCTGCGAACCGCCGATCCAGACGCGGCTGCCCACTTCCTTGACCGCCTGCTGGTAATTCGTGGGGTTGGAGAAGTCGATCGTCCACGGGATCACGCTGGCCGTGTCGGTGGTGATCACCGCGCCCCGGACGGCGTCGACACCCTTCGACCGGGAGAAGTAGCCCGCGAAGTAGACGCGGTCCCCCTGGTTGGAGGCGTCCAGCGACACCACGGTGCCGTCGAACTCGGGGTTCCAGCTGTCAGCGGGAGTGCCGTCCTTCACGGAGACCCGCCCGGCCGCGCGCATGTACTTCTCCTTGGCGGGCGTTCCACCGGTGATGTGTGTGAAGGTGCCGCCGATGTAGAGCCAATCGCCCTGCACATCGAGGCTGCGCACGAACGGAACACCGCTCGAGAGCTTGTTGGCGATCCGGGTGGTGAATGTGGTGTCCGTCGCGCCGGTCTTCGGGTCGAGCACGACGAATGCCGGCTGGCTGGCGCCGTTCACGTTGCTGAAGTAGCCGCCGGCGGCCACCCGGCCGTCGGGCAGGACGGCGAGGGCCTTGACCTGGCCGTCGAACTTCGGGCGGAAGGTTGAGATCCACTCACCGGTCTTCACGTCGAACGCCGCCAGATAGGGCTGCGAAACCGCGCTGGCGCCGCTGGCGCTCTTCTGCACGGTGAGGAAGTTGCCGCCGACGTAGACCATGCCGTTGCCTTCGGCGAAGGCCGACACTTCGTTGTTGCCTTCCTTGCTCGCCTGCTGGCCGGTGCCGAGCCCGGCCACGCCCCACACGGTGGGCATCGCGAAGCTCTCCGCGGCTGCGGGGATGGTGCGCTTCTGGGTGCCGGAGTCGGGGATGGCGGTGAAGATGTCAGAGCTGGCCAGCTTCGGGCGCAGGAAGACCTGGGTGAACGGGCGGGCGTTGCCCAGGCCGGTGCTCGCCTCCCAGAGGTAGCTGTCGGCTGCCTGCGTGCCGTGGATCGACGTGCCGAAGCCGAAGCCGCTCATCCAGCCCTGGTTGGCGCCGGTTTTGGTTTCGATGCGGCTGAGGCCGGTGCCCGAACCGAAGGCGGCGGTCTGGCCACCGGTGCCCTTGACGCCGCCGATGGTCCAGTTCTTCACCCGCTGCTGGTTGTCGAACACCCAGGCCCAGTCGTCGCGGGGGGAGTCGAAGGTGAACGTGTCGTCCTGCCATGCGGTTCCGGCCGTGTTCGTCGCGCGGTGCAGGCGGATGCCGTCGGGAAGGGAACTCACCGGCTTTCCGTTCAAGAGACCGCCGATAACGGTCGCTGAGAGCTGGCGCGGCTTGAACGCAGCCGTTCCGGTGATGACGTTGCGCACTTCTGCGGCCGTTCCCCAGCCCTCATTGGTGTCAGACCAGTCCTCCCGCCCACGTCCCACGAGCACCCAGCCGCCGCCGTCGGTCTCCTGGTCGCAGTAGAACTGCTGCGGAGCGCCGAGCTCCGGCGTCACGAGCCAATAGATCCCGCTCGGGGCGGCCGGGGTAGTCTGCTTGACCTCCCAGCACGACGCGGCGGCAGTGGCAGCGGTGGCGCCGTTGGGGGCGGGAAGTGTTTCGGCAGCGGTTGCCGCCTGGGGAGTGAGGAGCGCTGCGACCACGGCGGTGGTTGCCAGCGCGGCGCCGAACCCGAGCGATCGGGTCGGTGCCTTCGAGGTGAGTGACACGGGGGTCTCCTTGATGAGTTCGGGTCTGCAGGGGAGAGTGGGGAAGGCCGCTGGCACGCGGCCGCTCGGTGCTGTGGGTCAGCAGGTGGGGTTGTCGGGGAAGGTGCGGTTTGTCACCTGCCAGGTGCCGTCGGTGTTGTGGGTGAGGGTGTAGATGTTCAGGGCGCGTCGGTTGGGGTCGGGGGTGCCGATGGGCTGGCCGGCGCTGTCGAGGATTTCGACGGCGCTGTTGTCGATGCAGGCCTGGACGGTGGCGGTGG